>JGI24723J26617_10000431_pt1 | contig 41798 bp, 37 predicted proteins | sample Cruoilmetagenom6_FD_26617 | JGI IMG/M metagenome (IMG submission 26617) | reverse complement strand
AATTAAATTAAAAAAAAGTATAATTTATTTGTTAACTTTTTACTGTTAATAATTATCTATTTAATTGATTTTAAGCGTTTTAATGCCATTATCTTGCAAACTTTCATGATAATTATCATGTTTTTCCTTCCATTTTTTTTAATACTTTTGTTCTTTATTCCAATTGTTACAACAACCCTTAAAAAACATTATATGCCAACTAAAATCGCCCAAGGGCCACAAAAGACCTACAGTCAGGAAGAAGCCTTTAATGCTTCTTTAGAATATTTTAAAGGTGATGACCTTGCGGCCAGGGTATGGGTAAACAAATATGCCCTAAAAGATTCCGAAGGGAATATTTATGAGCTCACCCCTGATGATATGCACCACAGGATAGCCAAGGAGATTTCCAGAATTGAACAAAAATATCCAAACCCCCTTAATGAAGAGCAAGTTTTTAGCCTGATAAAAAACTTTAAATATATAGTCCCCCAGGGTAGCCCAATGGCGGGTATTGGCAATCCTTTTCAAATTGCATCCCTGTCCAATTGCTTTGTTATAGGCAATGACGGCCAGTCCGATTCCTATGGGGGAATCTTGAAAATAGACCAGGAACAGGTACAGCTTATGAAACGCCGCGGTGGAGTTGGCCACGATCTATCCCATATACGGCCCAAGGGGTCGCCCGTAAAAAACTCGGCCCTGACCTCGACCGGCCTTGTACCGTTTATGGAAAGATATTCCAATACAACCAGGGAAGTGGCCCAAGATGGCAGAAGGGGGGCCTTAATGTTATCGGTCTCCATAAATCATCCTGATGCGGAAGATTTTATAGATGCCAAAATGGAACAGGGTAAAGTAACGGGAGCCAATGTCTCCGTTAGAATGGACGATGATTTCATGAAAGCTGTTGAGAGTGGAAGCCCTTACACCCAAAAATTTCCTGTCCAAAGCCCCAACCCCAGAGTTTCCAAAACTATAGATGCCCAAAAACTTTGGGGCAAAATAGTCCACAACGCTTGGCAATCGGCAGAGCCCGGTATTTTGTTTTGGGACACCATTATAAAGGAATCCGTACCGGACTGTTATTCAGATCTGGGTTACAAGACAGTGTCCACCAATCCCTGTGGCGAAATTCCACTATGTCCTTATGACTCCTGTCGCTTGTTGGCCATTAACCTCTTCTCTTATGTGGATCAACCATTTACAGACAAGGCGACATTTAATTTTAAACTATTTAAAGAACATATTGCGGCAGCCCAGCGTATTATGGACGATATTATAGACCTTGAATTGGAAAAGGTAGATGTGATCCTGGAGAAAATAAAAGCCGATCCGGAATTGGATGACACAAAAGCCGTGGAATATAATTTATGGACCAACATCAAAGAAAAGGCCCAGCAGGGAAGACGAACAGGAATAGGCATTACTGCCGAAGGAGATATGTTGGCGGCACTTGGCTTGCGTTATGGAAGTGAAGATGCCAACAAATTTTCAATTGAAGTACACAAGACCATTGCCCTGGAAGCCTATAGGGCCTCTGTACATACGGCCAAAGACAGAGGAGCCTTTGAAATTTTTGATGCCGAAAGGGAAAAGAACAACCCCTTTATCCTAAGACTAAAGGAAGCCGATGATAAACTGTACTATGAAATGTTGGAATACGGCCGAAGAAATATTGCGTTATTGACTATTGCACCTACAGGCACCACAAGTTTGATGACCCAAACCACCTCCGGCATTGAACCGGTTTTCCTACCAGTATACAAACGCCGTAGAAAAGTTAATCCCAATGACAAGGATGTCCGCATTGATTTTGTGGATGAAGTAGGGGATTCTTGGGAAGAGTATTTGGTTTTCCATCATAAATTTAAACAATGGATGTCCGTCAAAGGAATTGATACCGAAAAAAATTATTCCCAAGAGGAATTACAAAAAATTGTAGAAAATTCCCCGTACTACAAAGCTACCTCCAATGATGTGGATTGGTTGAGCAAAGTCCGTTTACAAGGTGCCGTTCAAAAATGGGTTGACCATTCCATAAGCGTCACCATAAACCTTCCGAACGAGGTATCGGAAGAATTGGTCGGCAAACTCTATTTGGAAGCTTGGAAAGCCGGGTGTAAGGGTGTAACCGTTTACCGGGATGGTTCCAGATCCGGTGTACTGATCTCCAATGAATCAAAAAAATCGGATAATGAGGAATCCCTTACCCATTTCCCCACAAAACGCCCCCAAATTTTAGAAGCCGATGTAGTGCGACTACAAAACAACAAAGAAAAGTGGATCGCCTTTATTGGCCTGATCAACGACCAGCCCTATGAAATTTTTACCGGTATGGCCGATGATGAGGACGGTATTTTAATTCCGAGATGGGTAAACAACGGTGTAATTATAAAAAGTAGAAACGAAGACGGCTCCTCCCGATATGATTTTCAGTACAAGAACAAAAGAGGTTACAAAACAACCATAGAAGGACTATCCCATAAATTTAATCCCGAATATTGGAACTATGCCAAATTGATTTCCAGTACGCTACGTCATGGCATGCCAATAGAAAAAGTGGTAGACCTTATCAATAGCCTACAACTGGATAGTGAATCTATCAACACTTGGAAAAATGGCGTTGCAAGAGCGCTCAAAAGATATGTAGCCGATGGCACGGAGGCCAAGGGTCAAAAATGTGATTCCTGTAATTCAAAGAATCTGATTTACCAAGAGGGATGTCTTACATGTAAGGACTGTGGTTCGTCCAAATGCGGGTAAGCCATTGCAAACACCAGTTAAATTCTAAAAGTTACATCCCCAAATTCATGCATTTGGGGACGTTTTTAGTATTACTGCATTTTTCTATCTATTTTAGATAGATCAATTAAAACCAAAGGATGAAAAACGTTTTCTGTATAGGGGAATTATTAATAGATTTTGTAGCGGAAAAGCAAGGTAACGACCTGGCAAAAGCCAACAATTTTACAAAAAAAGCTGGTGGTGCCCCGGCAAATGTGGCCTCGGCAATATCCAAACTTGGAGGCAAAAGTTATTTCATTGGATGTGTTGGCAAAGATCCCTTTGGCACTTTTTTAATCAATACCTTAACAAAAGGACAGGTGGACGTTTCCCTGGCACAGCGGTCCGATACTTTTACTACCCTGGCCTTTGTTTCGCTAGCAGAAGATGGTGAGCGCGATTTTGTTTTTAGCCGTGGAGCGGACAAAGAATTAACATACGATCGCCGCCTTAGCAAACTATTCAAGGATCAGATTGTGCATTTTGGGGCCGCCACCTCCTTTTTGGGGGGCAGTCTGGAGGATGCTTATTTGCGCTATCTTCAAGAAGCCACAACCAACAATAGCTTTATATCCTTCGATCCTAATTTTAGGGCAGATCTTTGGAAAGGAACAGAAGACATTTTTGTACAAAAATGTATCCCTTTTATTGAAAAATCCCATCTCTGTAAATTTAGTTTGGAAGAGGCACAATTACTTTCCGGAAAGCAAAACATAGAGGAAGCATGTGCTTTTTTGCATCAACTGGGCACCAAAATCATTACGGTTACACTAGGTGGTGAGGGTACCTATTTAAGCACGCCTTCAATTCAAAAAATAATTCCGAGCATTAAGGTAAGTCCCGTCGACACCACGGGTGCAGGCGATGCATTTATTGGATGCTTGTTGAAACAACTTGCCCTGGCCACCAACTTGGACACCCTTTTGTCCAATTCCGGACCTTTGGAAAACATGGTACAACTAGCCAATAAGGCCGGTGCAATTACGACCACAAATTACGGGGCCATAGAACCTCTGCCCACGCAGCAGCAATTGGACCAGTTATAAATATTATGGCCGATAACCCCTAATTATACTTCATCTTCCTAATGATGCGAAGGGATTCTTTTATGGATTGATACACCGGAAGATCGTACTTTTTCATTACCGGCTTGGCATCTTCCATAATATCCTTGGCTTCCTCAAAGCCATTGACATAGCAAATTAAAAACGTATCGGACAACAAGTCCAAGTCCTTTTCCTCATTTGGGGTCAAAGGAACTTTCTTTTCAATTTTCTTAAGGATTGCCACATTGGTGTTATATATATGATGTAGCGTTTTTTTATCGTATAGGGGAGGTTCAAATATCAAATCGCTTTGAATGGTATAGGTGCCATTATCAGAAAAGGTTATTACCACTTTTTCCAACGGATAATATTTTTGTTGACTGCTTAACCCCAGCTGCACATATTCTATGGTAGTAAAGGAATTTTCATCATAAGTTATCGTAATTTCATCAAACTCCGAAAAAAACAACTTCACCTGTTCATTGATCAATTCAATATCCACACGGGAATAATAGGTTTCATCCTTTACTTTTTTCTGATGCCCCGCCCAACAAACTACAAATTGCTCCTTAAAAACCTTATAATTGCTGGTTAGATCCTTATGCCTTTCGTTTAAAAAATCGATTACGCCATCCAAGGTAAGTTCAATATTGTTTTTGGCATGCTTTTCAATGGTTGCCACAACATCTGCATTTACATCCGTCAACTCAATCCCATAAGCCTTTGGCATACTTATGCTGCCGTCCCTAAAAAATACCGATCCCCCATAATACTTCCAGATATTTTTTCGCAATGAACAAACTTTCCCATTCGACCTGATAGTTACCAAGCCAACCACTTTGCCCATAGGCAAATGCGGAAATGGAATATTTTCATAAGTAATCCGTGGGGGATTGTCCAAGTAGGCGTTTACTAGGTTCTGGATCTTGCTGTCATCAAAAAAATCGACCCCCACAATTTCATTGTCTACATCCTCTACCCCAATTACGATAAAGGAATTATTCTGAGGGTTGCTATTGGCAAGAGCACAGACATGTTTCAAAAATTTGGCCTTCCCCTCCCTTTGTCCTATATCTATAAAACGCTTTTTATCATAAAAGCTATTCTCATCATTATGGGCCAATAGGTTTTTTACGAGCAGGCGTTTATTGATCATAATTTCTTATTGACAATAGTAGCACTCGCTTGTGCCGTAGGCAAAATTAATAAATCTGCAATATTTACATGGAAAGGCCTGGTAACCATAAAATGGATAACATCCGCAATATCTTCAGGTTGCAACGGCTCATAACCCTTATAAGTTGCCGAGGCCCTGCCATTATCGCCCTTAAACCGGACCTTACTGAATTCCGTTTCCACCAATCCCGGATGAATGGCCCCAACCCGAATACCGTATTTGTTTAAATCTATTCTCATCCCCTGGTTCAAGGCATCCACAGCGTATTTACTGGCGCAATACACATTGCCCATGGGATACACTTCCTTTCCCGCAATGGAGCCAATATTTATAATATGGCCCGACTTCTTCTGGATCATTTTCGGCATTATGGCCTTGGAAACATATAAAAGGCCCTTGACGTTAATATCGATCATTGCCTCCCAATCATCCACACTTCCTTCCTCTATGGAATCCAGGCCATGGGCATTGCCTGCATTATTGATTAGAATATCAATATCGGAAAACTCTTCCGGAAGGGAAGCAATTGCTTCAAAAACTGCTTTTTTATCCTGTACATCAAATTCCAAAGTAAAAACCTTCGTATGTCTGGACAGTTCCTTTTTAAGCTCGCTCAGGCGCTTTTCCCGCCTGCCGCAAATAACTAAATTAATCCTATTGGAGGCAAAAAGTTTGGCGGTTGCAAGTCCTATTCCGCTTGTAGCCCCCGTTATAAATGCTGTTGGTTTCTCATTACTGGTAATACTCATAAAATTAGCTCTTTATTTTATTTCCGTCAATGCGGTTGGTCCGCATTTAAAACGTCCTATTGTCTTATTCCCCTAGCCAATTGAAAAAAAAATTCCCCCAAAAATGGGCTATAGCCAAGGCCTTCATTACCGCATCCGTCAGATTGGAAAAGGAGGCAATTTAAGGCCAAATTGTCCATGAACTATTTCTGCAGAATAAGAGGTGTTTTCATAAACCGATAAATTGCCAAGTGAGCCATAATATCAGCTTAATTGGCAGTGGTATTCCTCTGTACCTTTGAACGACCAGTCAATATAGATCCTTTCCCTGCAGCAAGCCCGCTACCTCAATTGCCACACGTAATTGTACCTATAAGGAATTTAAAATAAGATGTTTTATTTTTCATATGTTTGTGAAATTATGAATAATTCCCTTAAATAGTTCATAAAACTGGACCCATTGCTTAACTTTTAACCATACATTAACAGCCAATAACTAAATAAATTTTCAATTTGCATCCACTTTTGGTGTTAACCATTGTAAACAAAACAAAACAAAGGATTATATGGAAGAAAATACTTCGGTAGATATCAGTGCCGTGAACGAGAAAATTGCCCAAGAGAGTGCTTTTATCGACCTACTTATTTTAGAAATGAACAAAGTAATCGTAGGACAAAAACATATGGTGGAGCGATTGCTTATTGGACTTTTAGGGCAAGGCCATATTCTATTGGAAGGTGTTCCAGGTTTGGCAAAAACCTTGGCGATAAACACCTTGGCGAAAGCAGTACAAGGAAGCTTTAGCAGAATTCAATTTACACCAGATCTTCTGCCGGCAGATGTTGTTGGTACCATGATCTACAATATGAAATTGAACGATTTTTCCATTAAGAAAGGGCCCATATTCGCCAATTTTGTTTTGGCCGATGAAATTAACCGTGCCCCTGCCAAAGTGCAATCGGCCCTTTTGGAAGCCATGCAGGAAAAGCAGGTTACCATAGGTGATGAAACTTTTGTGTTGGACAAGCCTTTCTTGGTTATGGCTACACAAAACCCGGTGGAACAAGAAGGAACTTACCCCTTACCGGAGGCGCAAGTGGATCGATTTATGCTAAAGACAGTTATAGATTACCCTAAACTTAGCGAGGAGCAATTAATTATCAGACAAAACCTTAAGGGCGCATATGAAGAGGTAAAACCCGTTGTTAGCGTTAAACAGATTCTCAGTGCCCAGAAGGCGGTAAGGGATGTGTATATGGACGAGAAAATTGAAAAATATATTCTCGATATTGTTTTTGCCACCCGATACCCGGAAAAATATAATTTAGAAAGCCTTAAACCTTTGATTAGTTTCGGAGCCTCGCCAAGGGGTAGCATCAATTTAGCCGTAGCTGCCAAATGCTACGCCTTTATAAAAAGAAGGGGCTACGTTGTTCCGGAAGATGTAAGGGCAGTAATCCATGACGTTTTGCGCCATAGGATCGGTATTACCTATGAGGCCGAGGCAGAAAACATTACTTCGGAAGAAATAATAAACAAGATCGTAAACGAAATTGAAGTACCTTAATCAGTCTACAGTTATCCGACTACAGCTTATGGACTTTAATCCTTAAAACTGTACCTGAATACTTTTTACTGCAAACTGCAAACTGAAAATGGATACCAAGGAATTATTAAAAAAAGTTCGCAAGATCGAGATAAAGACGAGGCGTCTTTCCGACCATATTTTTGGAGGGGAATACCATTCGACTTTTAAGGGTAGGGGTATGACTTTTAGCGAAGTACGCCAATATCAATTTGGCGATGATGTTAGGTCCATAGATTGGAACGTAACCGCACGCTATAACGAACCCTATGTAAAAGTATTCGAGGAGGAAAGGGAACTTACCATGATGTTAATGGTAGATGTGAGTGGTTCAGAACTTTTTGGCACCAGCAATCAATTTAAAAAGGAAGTCATTACAGAAATTTCCGCTACGCTGGCATTTTCGGCACTTCAGAACAACGATAAAGTTGGACTCCTTTTGTTTACGAATGAAGTGGAACTTTACATTCCCCCTAAAAAAGGAAAAAGTCACGCCCTTAGAATAATACGGGAATTACTGGAGTTTACGCCCAAGAGTACTAAGACCAATTTGGGCGCTGCGCTTAAATTCCTGACCAACGTAATGAAGAAGAAAGCCATTGTTTTTGTACTCTCGGATTTTATTACCGATGATTACCTTCAAACCTTGCGTATTACTGGTAAAAAGCACGATCTTACCGGAATTAGGGTCTTTGATGAAAGAGAGGAAAACATTCCCAATATAGGCATGGTGCAAATGCAGGATGCCGAAACGGGAGCAATTCAATTGGTAAATACCCAATCCAAAAAGGTAAGGTTGGCCTATGGCAAACACTATAGTGAGCGTGTTGCCTATTTTCAGGAAACTTTTACCAAATCAGGTTGTGGCGTATTGAGCTGTAGGGTAGATGAAAGTTATGTAAAGAAATTATTGGGCTATTTTAAGAGAAGAGGTTGATTTAAATGAGGAACTTAAATTTGAGCATTATAAATAGTTATTCGTATTTTTTGCGATATATTGCATTGTGTCTGCTATTTGCTTCGACACATGGATTTTCCCAGAACACCCCCACCATTGTGTCCGGGGTGGATACTACCTATATAAAGATTGGTGAGCAGATTAATTTTAAGGTCACCGTGGAAACAGATTCAACCGCCCAGGTAATCTTCCCGGAAGGCCAAACCTTTTCCCCTCTGGAAACCGTAGAGGCCCTAAAGACCGATACCGTTAAAAAATTGGATAGGATGACCTTACAGAAGATCTATGCCCTTACCCAATTTGATTCAGGCTCCTACACCCTGCCAAGACAACAGATTATGATAAACGGAAAACCGTTTTTCACGGATTCCATAAAAATTGATGTTGCTACAGTACCGGTAGATACCTTGGCACAGAAGATGTACGATATAAAGCCCATTATCAATGTGGAAAAATCCAACGGGGCACTTTGGAGAATTCTCCTTTGGGTACTAGGTTTTTTGATACTGGCCGGGGCGGCCTTATATTGGTTCGTTTTCAGGAAAAAGCCATTGAGCGAAGAGGAAAAAGTAGCCCTATTGCCTCCTTTTGACCGTGCTATCCTTGGTTTAAAACAATTGGAAAAATCAAAATATTTAATCCAGGACGATTATAAATCCTATTATTCCGAATTAACGGACATTGTTCGTTCCTATCTGGAAGAAGATGTTCATGTCACTGCATTGGAAAGCACTACGGACCAATTGATAGATAAATTGGAGATGATGAAGGATGCTGGTCAATTGAAACTGGACCAGGAGACCATACAACAGTTCAAAAAAGTTTTACAGACCTCCGATTTGGTGAAATTTGCAAAATCCAAGCCAGAGTCCTCCGTAGCCGAACAGGATAGAAAATCTGTGGAGCAGATTGTAATCAAGACCAAAGAGGCCATTCCGGAGCCCACTGAAGAGGAATTGTTGCAACAGGAAGAATATTTGGAAGAGTTGGAACGCAAGAAACACAAGAAAAAATTGGTGATCATTGCTGTCACTACGGTCCTTGTGCTGTTATTTTCAACTGTAGCGGCAATAGGTTACTACGGATTTGGACAGGTAAAAGATACGGTTTTGGGACACCCGACCAAAGAATTATTGGAAGGGGAATGGGTACAAAGCGATTACGGTTACCCACCCATTAGTCTATATACCCCAAAAGTCCTGTTGAGACAAGCCGTAAAACTCCCACCAGAAGCCAAAGCTTCTATCAAGGAAATGCAGGGATTTGCCTATAGGAGCTCCATTGGACTGTTTACCATTGGTGCCACCTCCATTACCCTGGCACAACCGGAGGAACCTGATTTTGAAAAGGCCTCCGAACAGATATTGAAAAATTTTGAAAATCAGGGCGCCAAGAACATCACTACCAAGCAAGAAGCTTTTTCTACCCTCTCAGGGGTTAAAGGGGTTAAACTGTACGGAAGTGGAAAATTTGCCGTGCCCGAATCCAAGGAATTGATCTCCGGGAACTATGTGGTCCTATTTTTTGGCGGTAAAGGTTTTCAGCAAAATATAATCTTGACATGGTTGGCAGATGACAATTATGCAGACCAGATAGTAGACCGAATTTTGAACTCAGTAGAAGTAAAAACGAGCTTATAGATGTTTGAGAATATTTCCTTTGCGAACCCACAGTTTTTCTGGTTGTTATTATTACTTCCAGTGGCAATGCTTTGGTATTTCTTTAAAAGAAAGGAACAGACCGCTTCTTTAAAAATGTCGAGCATCAAGGGCTTTCCCAAAGGCAGCATATTGCCCAAATTAAAACCGGCGTTGTTTGTTATGCGCTTGTTGGCATTGGCGGCGATCATAGTTGCCATGGCGAGACCACAGACCGAGGATATCTCCACCAGGACCAAAACTACAAAAGGAATCGATATTGTTATGGCCATCGATGTTTCCTCAAGTATGTTGGCAAAAGATCTAAAGCCGTATAGATTGGCAGCGCTTAAAAAAGTAGCGGCCGATTTTATTAACGAAAGACCAAACGATAGGATCGGCTTGGTGGCTTATGCAGGCGAAAGCTATACCAAAACACCTATTACTAGTGATAAATCCATAGTTTTAAGGGCTTTGGACGAAATAACATATGGGCAATTAAATGATGGAACAGCTATTGGGATGGGACTTGCCACCTCGGTAAATAGACTGAAGGAAAGTAAAGCCTTGAGCAAAGTAATAATACTACTCACGGACGGAGTAAACAATTCGGGGTTTATAGAGCCCCAAACTGCCGCAGATTTGGCAGTGGAATTCGGCATCAAAACCTACACCATTGGTCTTGGGACCAATGGAAACGCCATGTCTCCCATAGCATATAATGCCGACGGATCTTTCCGATATGGAATGCGGGAAGTGGAAATAGACGAAAGCCTTTTGAAATCTATTGCCGAAACAACCGGCGGGCAGTATTTTAGGGCTACCGACAACAAAAAACTAGAGGCTATTTACGAAGAGATAAACAAGTTGGAAAAAACTGAGGTAGAAGAGTTTAAATACTACAAATACGAAGAAAAATTTAGACCTTGGGTCTATTTGGCAGGGGTTTTGCTCTTGTTGGAATGGCTGGCAAGGAACACCCTGTTCAGGAGTTTTATCTAATAACAAGGAACTAGGTTTCCGGGGAATTGATTTAAAAAGGAAGAATACAAAATGATTCAGTTAGACGAAAAATCATATTTATATCTGTTATCCATCATTCCAGTGATGGTAGTTCTCTTTGTACTCCTTCAAATTTGGAAAAAAAGTACACAAAGAAAATTTGCCGATCTTTCTCTTTTGAAGCGATTGACTCCGGATAGATCCAACTTTAAATCCACCTTAAAATTAATTTTTATTTTATTGGGATTAGCCTCTTTAACCATGGCCTTGGTCAACCCAAAGATCGGAACCAAATTGGAAACGGTTAAGAGGGAGGGGGTCGATATTGTATTTGCCGTGGACGTTTCAAAAAGTATGTTGGCCGAGGATATAGCCCCCAATAGATTGGAAAAAGCAAAACGTTTGGTCTCCGAAATCATCAATCAATTGGCGAGTGACAGAATTGGAATTATAGCGTATGCCGGACAGGCATTTCCCCAACTTCCCATAACAACCGATTACGGGGCTGCCAAAATGTTTTTGCAAAACATGAATACCGATATGCTTTCCTCCCAAGGAACGGCCATTGACCAAGCAATCGAATTGGCATCGACCTATTATGACGATGAGGAACAAACCAACCGTGTGCTTTTCATTATCTCGGACGGAGAAGACCATTCCGAAGGCAATGTGACCAATGCTGTTGAAGATGCTACCAATGAAGGAATAAGGGTTTTTACCATTGGGGTAGGAAAAACAAAGGGAGCTCCCATACCCCTTAAAAGAAACGGTATTGTTGAAAGCCTAAAAAAAGACAGCCAAGGTGAAGTGGTCATTACAAAATTAAATGAAGAGGTACTTCAAGAAATCGCCGACGAGGGCAATGGGGAATACATAAACGGGGAATACACGGAAGAAGCGGTTGCCTTCATCAAGGAGCAATTGAACCAGATGGACAAGAAAGAATTTGAGGCCAAACAATTTGCCGAATACAAAGATCAGTTCCAATGGTTTTTGGCCGCAGGGCTTTTATTCTTATTTTTAGACATTTTTGTCCTGGACAGGAAAACCAAATGGCTTAAAAAATTAAATCTGTTTAACGAGCGATAAGCGTAGAAGGATTATGAAAAAGATAGCATTTATCATTATATTGATCGGAGGCCTTGTCCAAGCTCAGGAAGTGGATAAGGAAAAAGAGAAATCCCTTAAAATTGCCAACAATTTTACTTGGGAAGGAAACAAAGACCTTTCCGAAAGTGATTTTGTAAATGCCGAAGCCAATTATAGGAGGGCCATCTCCAAGAATGCGGAAAGTAGTATTGCACCCTATAATTTGGGAAATGCCTATTATGAAAACGAAACCTATAGCGAAGCCTTTGGCAGGTTTAAGCAGGCAGGAGAAAATGCCACCAACAAAAAAGACAAGCACAGGGCCTACCATAACATGGGCAATGTCTTTATGAAGAACAAAGAGTACCAAAAAGCGGTAGATGCCTATAAAGAAGCTTTGAGAAATGACCCTACGGATGAGGAGACCCGTTACAATTTGGCTTTGGCCAAGGAAATGCTGAAAAAACAGCAGGAAGAAGAACAAAAAAACGACCAGAATAAGGACGACCAGAACCAGGAAGACCAAAAAGATCAGAAGGACCAGAACGAGGATAAAAAGGAAGGGGACCAGAACGAAGACAATAAAGGAGACCAAAAAGAGGACCAGGACGACAAGAATAAAGAGGAAGGTGATAAGGGAGAAGAAGAGAAAGAAGACAATAAAGAAGGTGAAGGAGAGGATGAAGAGAAAAACGACGAGCCTTATAAGGCAGAAGAGCAGAAGCAACAACAACCAAGGCCTAACCAATTATCTCCCCAACAAGTGAAAAATTTGTTGGAGGCCATGCAGAACGAAGAGAAAAAAGTACAGGAAAAAATTGATGCACAAAAAGTAAAGGGTGCAAAAATTCAAAATGAAAAAGACTGGTAATACACGTGAATATTAAAAGATACATATCGTTATTTTCATTGTTGTTCCTCGGCCTGTTCTTGCATGCCCAGAATAATGAAACCGTTACCTTCGAAATGAATCTCAGCAAGGATGTGTTGGGCATTAACGAACGTCTCAGGGTAGACTTTACCATGAACAGGGATGGGGATAATTTTGTTCCTCCCGATTTTGAGGGGTTCAGGGTACTTATGGGACCATCACAGTCCATTAGTTCCTCTTGGGTAAACGGAGTAAGGAGCTTTTCCAAAACATACACCTATACCTTGGCACCTACGGCAAGGGGGAAATTCACTATAAAGCAGGCCACCATTGTCATCAAGGGGGAAACCTACAAATCGCTTCCCAAGGAGGTAGAGGTTACCGCTGCCGTTGAAAGACCGGACGGTGAAAAAACGGTGGATGATGTTGCCGATGAAAGTTTACATCTGGTAGCCGAAATATCCAAAACCAGCCCATATTTAAATGAAGCGGTTACCGTGGTATATAAACTATACGCAAGTCCTTCCATAGACGTAACCAACTTTAGGGCGCTGGACAACCCAAAATACAACAATTTTTGGAGCCAGGATATTCCGGTCACCAAATACGATGTACAGAATACTACCTATGACGGCAAATCCTATAGATCCGTAATCTTGAAAAGGGTAGTTTTATATCCACAGAGAACGGGAGAATTGGAAATTGAACCGCTTTCCCTGGATGTAAGTCTTCAGGTCCCTACCAACAAACGGGATTTCTTTGGAGGAAGAATATTTGCCCAAACCAACAAGACCGTATCCGCAGGCAATAGGACCATTAATGTGAAACCTTTGCCTACACAAGGCAAACCTGCCGATTTTAGTGGTGCAGTAGGAGAATTCCAATTTTCGGTGACCACCAGTAAAACGCATCTTAACGCATCCGAATCCCTTCAGGCCAAAGTAGCCATAAGTGGTAAGGGAAATTTAAAACTTTTCGAAATTCCAAGTTTGAATCTCCCAAGTTCCTTGGAAGTATATGACCCGGAGTTCAATGAAAGTGTTCGTACTACCCTATCTGGTATGGAGGGAAATGTAAGCAATAGCTATACGGTTGTCCCTACATTTAAGGGCAAATATCCCATTCCCAGTATAGCCTTTAGCTTTTTCAACCCAAAGACTGAAAAATATCAAACCCTAAGTTCCGGAGAAATTATGATCAATGTTCTGGAAGGCCCCACTAGCGCAGCCGCAGACAACAATGGTCCTATTTCCCATAATAAACAAAGGGTTGTGGCTACGGGAGATCAATTTGTATTCAATAAGATAAAACCAAATCTATCAGCCATCAACAATCAAAACTTTTTTGGGTCTACCAGCTTTTTTCTTTGGTTGCTGCTTCCGGTTTTATTAATTCCCCTGGCAATCTTCCTTGGTAAAAAAAGAGAGGCCATTGCCAGTGATGTGGAAGGAAACAAAATTAAACGTGCCAATAAACTGGCAAAGAAATACCTTTCCGCAGCCAAAAAAGCCTTAGGATCCAAAGAATCATTTTATGTGGCCTTGGAAAAGGCGTTGCACAATTATTTGAAGGCCAAACTTAAAATAGAGACATCAGAATTCAGCAAGGATAAAATAGCCTCTTTATTAAATGAAAAAAATGTGGACGAAACTACCAGGGAGGGTTTCTTAGGCTTATTACAAAATTGCGAAATGGCTAGATATAGCCCATTCTCTGATGTCCAAATGCAACAGGATTACAATAAAGCGAGCGAGGTTATTTCACAACTCGATAAACAAATTTAAGAAATGGTACGTGTATTAACTATTTTAACCTATTTGGTATGTACCTTGGGATTTTCCCAAAACGAACAACTGTTTAACGACGCTACTACGTTTTACAACCAAGGAGAATATACAAAAGCTGCTAACAATTATTTAAAGATATTGGAAAATGGGGAGCATTCGGCAGAACTCTATTTCAATTTGGGAAATACCTATTACAAACTTAACAAAATTGCCCCCAGTATCTATTACTACGAGAAGGCGCTATTATTAAAACCAAATGATAGCGACATTAAGAATAATTTGGCCTATGCACAAAATATGACTTTGGATGCCATTGAGCCCCTTCCCCAGACCGCAATTTCCAAATTGTACAAAAAATTTATTACATATCTCTCATTTGACCAATGGGCCTATGTGGCAGTTGGCTTTATGATGCTCTTTGTATGCTGTTATATCGCCTTTTATTATTTCACATTTTCTTCCCAAAAACGAATAGCCTTTATATGCAGCCTTATTTTTCTTCTGTCGACAGTGCTGGCAGTAATAGTGGCCTATTTACAATTCTCTAATTTTCAATCGGAACAACCTGCCATAGTTTTTTCGGAAGAAGTTGGCATTAAATCCGAGCCCAACGATAGAAGTCAGGCCATTTTTAATTTACACGCCGGTACCAAGGTAAATGTACTGGAACAATTAAATGACTGGAAAAAAATTGAAATTTCCGATGGCACCACGGGTTGGATTCCAGCAGAGGATATAAAAATCCTTAAGGATTTTTAGTATTTCTTTAACGTCTAATAAAACCGTTGGTGTTATATTTGCCATAAGTTGTAATTCTATGAAAGTTTTTGCCCGTATACTTTTACTATCCCTTTGGCTATTTGCTATAGTGGCTCCGAGCGCAATCACTTTACTAGATGTTGACAATCCCGTTATTGTTACCAACCTTAACGAAGAGGAACAGCAGGAAACGGGTAAGAAATCTCCCTTACAGGAGAAATTCGTTAACGATAGTTCCACAGATTTTTCTTTAATAGCCCTGTCCCAAAAATCTACAATGGGTATATATTGCCCCATGGGACATATTAACTTCACCCAAAAAATTCTACTACCACCCCCTGAACATATTAGTTAATCCTATCAGTTAAGTTAAACTTTTTCGATTAATTAAAACGTGTCCTTGATTTCCATTAAGGACCAAATTATTTTTTTATATATGTTCAAAAATTTTAAAAGCGACCTTCCCGCAAGTGTCGTTGTATTCTTTGTTGCGTTACCCCTTTGTTTGGGTATTGCCCTAGCCAGTGGGGCCCCTTTATTTTCAGGTTTAATTGCCGGTATAATCGGCGGTATTGTGGTTGGAGCGCTAAGTGGCTCCAAAATTGGTGTTAGTGGACCAGCCGCTGGTCTGGCCGCCATAGTATTAACGGCCATTGGTGCATTGGGAGGTTTTGAAAACTTCTTGGTCGCGGTGGTACTGGGTGGAATTATTCAGTTGGTATTCGGAATTCTAAAAGCTGGAATTATTGGATATTATTTTCCTTCATCTGTAATTAAAGGTATGCTGACAGGTATAGGTATTATTATAATACTAAAACAAATTCCTCATTTTTTTGGTTACGATCCGGACCCCGAAGGGGATTGGGCCTTTTTTCAAGTAGATGGAGAGAACACCTTTTCAGAAATCCTAAATACCGTAAACAATATTAGCCCCGGAGCAACGCTGGTAGCCATTGTTGGTTTATCCATATTATTGTTATGGGATAAGGTACTTTCCAAAAAAGGAAAGATTTTCCAGCTTATCCAAGGGCCTTTGGTTGCCGTTGCAGTAGGCATCATATTTTTTGTTTTAACGCAAAACAGTACCTATTTGGCAATTTCTTCCGATCACTTGGTAAGTGTACCAATCCCAGAAGATGCCGCATCTTTTTTCGGGCAGTTCAGTTTTCCAAATTTCGCGGCAGTAACGAACCCTGACGTATGGATAACCGCATTTACCATTGCTTTGGTTGCCAGCCTTGAGACACTATTATGTGTTGAGGCCACCGATAAGTTGGATCCTGAAAAAAATGTTACACCGGCCAACCGCGAACTGCTTGCACAAGGTACGGGCAATATTATATCCGGATTAATTGGAGGCCTGCCCATTACCCAAGTAATCGTTAGAAGTTCTGCCAACATCCAATCAGGTGGAAAATCAAAACTATCCGCTATATTTCACGGCTTCCTATTACTTATTTCGGTTATTCTTATTCCAAAATTATTGAATATGATACCCCTCTCGGTTTTGGCGGCCATACTCTTTGTCGTGGGCTTTAAATTGGCCAAACCGGCACTTTTTACGAAAATGTACAAATTGGGTTGGAAGCAGTTTGTGCCATTTTCGGTTACCGTATTTGGTATCATTTTTACAGATTTACTTGTTGGCATAAGTCTTGGCCTTGTGGTAGGCATTGTGGTTATCCTATTGAAAAGCTATCAGAACTCCCATTTTCTTCATATGGAAGATGTAAGTAATGGAAAGCACAGGATAAAAATGACCCTTGCAGAAGAAGTAACCTTTTTTAATAAAGGTGCCATTCTTAAAGAATTGGATAGCCTGCCAAGGGACACCTATCTAGAGATAAATCTCCTAAAGACAAGATATCTAGATCTTGATATTATTGAAATTCTAGACGATTTTTCGGTTAAGGCGAAAGAGCGCAATATAGACATTCAACTCATCTCCAAGCGCGGGGTAGTTGAAAACCCGCTAAGTTTTACAGAGTTCTTTAAAACAAGACCCAAATCTAATTTAAGTTTAAGCTAATGGACACGAAAACAAACAAACACAAAATAGCTTTATTCACGGATTTACAAGAAGATATATCCTGCCTATTAAAGAGTGCCATTAGTTTAGCTCACATGATCAATGGGGAAATTGAAGTGTTTACCGTAACAAAGCCCACGGCGGTTATGGAGAAAGAAAATCAATTATCGGCCATGCGCTCCTTAAATCGTGAATATATGCTGGCCAATAAACGTATGAAGGACATATTATCGCCCATAATTAAAAATTACGGGGTACCTGTTAATTATTCCAGTACCTTTGGCAATATTAGAAATGAGATTGATAGGTATCTACACGAAAATAACCCTGACGTAATAGTTTTGGGAAGGCACAAGAGCAAACATTTTAATACGGCTGAAAATAGAACCATAAACTTTGTCCTAAGTGTTTTTAAGGGCACTGTCTTGATCGTTCCACATGACAAAGGCCTGGAACCAGGTATGAAGATAGGCATAGGCTCCATAAATTGTTCCGAAACATTATTTAATGGGCCTTTTACAGAAGAACTCTTTTTACATGCAAAAGGTGCTATGAAATCGTTTAACATAGTTGAATCTTCAAACGATCTACCACAAACTGAAAATTCATTAGGGCTCAAGACCATTCAATACGTCTTTGATCAGAATGAAAATACAGTAAATAATCTTCCTGTCTATTTATCCAAAAGTAATATCGACCTCTTGTTTTTGGATGGAGTAAATAAGGAAAAAGAAAATCTTTCCAGACTGTTGAATATATATGATATGGTAAGAAAATCAGATATTAACCTTTTGGTAACCGGGGAAAAACACACCCATTACAGTTTTAACACAACACTAAAAATCGCATAATTAAAATAGATAAATATGAAAGCACATACAAGAGAAACCCAAGCAACAATGACACCGAACAAGGCGTTGCAATATTTGAAAGAGGGCAACCAAAGATTTCAAGGTAATTTAAAAGCCAATAGAAACCTACTGGAACAGGTTAACGATACAAGTGAAGGTCAATTTCCTTTTGCAACCATTTTGAGTTGTATCGATTCCAGGGTTTCTGCCGAATTGGTCTTTGACCAAGGTCTTGGTGATATTTTTAGCATTCGAATAGCCGGTAACTTTGTCAACGAAGATATTTTAGGGAGTATGGAGTTTGCCTGTAAACTAGCAGGAACCAAACTGATCGTTGTTTTGGGCCACACAAGCTGTGGTGCTATAAAAGGAGCTTGTGATCATGCAAGATTGGGTAATCTTACCGCATTGATCAATAAGATAGAACCTGCAGTGGAGGCAGTTACAGAGCCTTCCGATGAGAATTTAAGAAATTCCAAAAACCTTGATTTTGTAGACAAAGTGGCTGAAAAGAATGTGCATTTAACTATGGACAATATACGTAAGCACAGCCCTGTTCTAACTGAAATGGAAGAAAATGGCGAAATAAAAGTTGTTGGCGCCATGTATGATGTTTCCAATGGTGAAGTTGTTTTTTACGAATAATACCCCAATGACAAAGAAGGCCAATGTTATCAAATTGGCCTTCTTCCTATTGAAACCAAAGGTTGGTTTCAATCTTTTGTAACTATTGCTTAAACTAACCTAGCATTAAATTCAATATTATGAAAAATCTTTTTTCAAATTTTAGAGGAGACCTTTTTGGTGGCATTACAGCAGGTATTGTAGCTCTTCCATTGGCTTTGGCCTTCGGTGTAAGTTCCGGACTTGGACCAAGTGCCGGACTGTACGGAGCAATATTCATCAGTTTTTTTGCAGCACTTTTTGGAGGAACCAACACTCAAATATCTGGACCCACAGCTCCAATGACCGCTGTAAGTATGGTGGTTATTGCGGGTATTGTGGCACTTAATGACGGTAGCATAGAAAAGGCACTTCCCGCCATTCTTATTGTGTTTTTATTGGCCGGCCTTATGCAAATTGGTCTTGGGCTTATGGGGATAGGTAAGTACATTCGCTACATCCCCTATCCTGTAGTTTCCGGTTTTATGACGGCAATTGGGGTCATCATTTTGGTTACCCAAATTTTACCGTCCATAGGGTATTACCCAAAAGAGGACGCCGAGTTTGTGTCACAATACAAACCCCTGGCTGAAGAAATTATCTTAGAAAACATTCTCAAGGAAGAGGCAGGGGAAGGCATATTGGTTTTGGAAGATTTTGAGGAAACCATAGCACGTTCAGAGGAAATTACCCAAGATGATATAAACAAAGAAGCCAGCACCTTGGCAAAAACTGAGGCATCAGGGGTTTTCGGCACTATAAAAGTCCTTCCCAGGGCCATGCAAAACATCAATTGGCTGGAACTTATCCTGGCCCTATCAACAATTGCAATTATATACGGCTTTAAAAGAATTACCACTGCCATCCCAAGCGCATTGGTAGCCCTTATCGTTGTTTCGGGAGTGGCATACGGATTTGGACTCAACTATCGTCCTATTGAAGAAATACCTAGTGGTTTCCCAGTGCCCAACCTTGAAATATTCACCGCATTTGAACTCGGATCGGTAACGCCATATATCTTTACAGCCCTAACATTGGCCTTATTGGGGGCCATAGATTCACTTTTGACGTCTGTAGTAGCGGATAACATGACCAAAACAAAACATCAACCCAATAAGGAACTGGTAGGTCAGGGTATTGGCAATAGTATAGCCGCTATTTTTGGAGGAATCCCCGGAGCCGGAGCCACCATTCGTACAGTGGTAAATATAAATGCTGGGGGGAAAACCAAATTATCGGGTATGGTTGCAGGTGTACTGTTATTGATCATTCTCTTAGCTTTGGGACCAGTGGCGTCGCAAATACCAGCCGCCGTACTTGCAGGAATATTGGTGACCGTTGGTATAGGTGTAATGGATTATAAAGGTTTAAAAGCCATACCAAGTTTACCTAAGGACATGAGCCTGGGTCCCATTAAGTTAAGTTCTGAAGTTATTATAATGCTTGTGGTACTTGTTCTTTCCTCCGTATGGAATTTGGTATATGCTGTAGGCGTTGGTCTAGTAATTGCCTCTTTGATGTTTATGAAAAAAATGGGGGATCTTACCGCAGAAAGGTCCGATGTAAAAACCTTGGAACATGAAAAAGGATGGGCAGATGAAGCCAATTTCCCGAAACATTTGAAAGAAAAGGTTTTTATAAAACATATTAAAGGTCCTCTATTCTTTGGTTCCACAAGTGAATTTCAGGCTTTGGCAAACCAAATTCCAAGAACGGCACAGACGGTTATAATTCGTATGGACCGAATGCAGTATATGGACCAATCCGGTCTCTACACCTTGGAGGATGTACTTATAGATTTACTTAATTCCAAGATCAAAGTATTATTGGTAGATGTTCTGGATCAACCACGTTACATGATGGAGCGCGTAGATCTAATACCTGATTTAATACCAAAGGAACACATATTCAACACTTTTGATGAATGTATTGCGTACTTAAACAAAATGCCAGTTGAACAAAAGGTGGAGGCTTTGGCTTAGGTTCTTATCCAATTTATGACGAAATATGTAGTCGGTAATGCCGTAATTATCTTAAATTTGCGGCATTAGCCGAATAACATGATCGATACCATAAAAAAGCATATAACCGAGGTAGAAAATTTTTCTTCTACCGATATGGAGGCCATAGAGGCATTCCGAATAAAGTACCTGGGAAAAAAAGGGTTGTTCAATCAATTTTTTTCTGATTTTAAAAATGTTCCCAACGAGCAGAAGAAAGAGTTTGGACAAACCGTAAACCTACTAAAAACCGCTGCTACCGAAAAAGTAAATGCTTTAAAGGAAGCCCTTGAAAACAAGAAAGAGGAAAAAGGAATTTATGGGGACTTAACCAGACCGGGAGAGCCCTTGGGACTTGGAACGCGCCATCCGATCTCGATCGTTAAAAATCAGATCATCGACATCTTTTCCCGAATTGGGTTCAATGTTTCCGAAGGACCGGAAATAGAAGATGATTGGCATAATTTTACCGCTCTAAACCTTCCGGAATACCATCCGGCAAGGGATATGCAGGATACGTTTTTTATACAAACCGATCCTGATATTTTGTTGCGTACCCATACCTCATCGGTGCAAGTGCGCTATATGGAAAATAATAAACCTCCCATAAGGACTATTTCCCCGGGCAGGGTTTACAGGAACGAAGCTATATCCGCTCGCTCCCATTGCTTTTTTCATCAGGTAGAGGGACTCTACATAGACAAGGATGTGTCTTTTGCAGATTTAAAGCAAACCTTACAATTTTTTACGACCGAACTATTCGGAAAATCCAAAATAAGGCTAAGGCCGTCCTACTTCCCATTTACCGAGCCCAGTGCCGAGGTAGACGTTTACTGGGGACTGGAAACCGAAACGGATTACAAAATGACCAAGGGTACCGGATGGTTGGAAATCATGGGTTGTGGTATGGTAGATCCCAATGTACTTACCAATTGTGGTATCGACGCCAATGAATATTCCGGTTTCGCTTTTGGCATGGGCATAGATAGAATTGCGCTATTGCTCCATCAAATTTCGGATATTCGACTATTGAGCGAAAATGATGTACGCTTTTTGGAGCAGTTTAAAAGTGCTTTTTAAATGAAATCACGGCATACCGGCCAATGGGACAATCCTACATATAGAGCACCCTTTTTTGGAAAGGTGCCTACCTTTAAAACTTAGTATTAATAAAATTTCATCAACTACTCTAGTTGGAAGGATGCTGAATTATTTTCTGTACAATTGAAAAAAGATATAGAAATTCCGATCGCGAAAAACGTTCATGTTGCCATTGTCCCTGAATGGAACGATGAATTCTTGGAAAAAAATTGGAATGCCTACCTCATCAACGATAGGGACAGCAAGATTGAAGCTGTCATAGCTGTTTCAAATGGTTACGAAGGAGACCGTAAAACTTCTACCATGAGACATGGACTAGGCGATATTCAGGCCAAAAACTTTCGAAAAATTGAAATACTCCAGGAAGATTTATTGGCCTTCAACAATGAATTCTTTGTTACTTTTTTCGCCGATGACAAACTATACGAAAAGCGCTTCCTTTTCGAAAAGAATTCTATAAGTGAATCCAAACTAGGGCCTATTCCGGTTATGGAATTGGAGGGAATACTGGCCAAATAGACCACTAATAATTACTACAGAACTCCCGGGCTCCGAATAGGCCCTTAAGGTCTCTTATCAATTTAACAAAACTTTAATTTCGTTTAGTTCGGTTTGTTCAGAACCAATAAGTATATTTGCGCCTTATTTTACTGAATACAAATAATTTTTGTTCCAAAAACAGTAATAAAGCTATTCAAAATGAAAAACAACATCTGCAAACAGAAAATGGCCCTGGTTGAAAAACTGGGCGTTCATTTAGAGGGCAGAGAGCAATTGGCTCCTGTTGCTGCACGTATTATGGCATATATAATCCTAACTGGAAAGAAAGGATCCACTTTTGAAGATATGGTAACTATACTATGTGCAAGTAAAAGTACAATTTCCACACATCTTAATCATTTACAAGATTTAAATAAAATTGAGTATTACACAAAGACAGGAGACCGTAAAAAGTACTTTATAATCAATAAAAATACAATTATTCAGCATGTAGATAGAATGATCAGCCATTGGAATGCAGAAAGGGCCATCCATTTAGAAATTAAAGCATATAAAGAAAACCAAAACAAATTAAAAATTGAAAATGACGACGAAAAGTTCGATTTAAGCTTTCATAATGATTACGTCAAGTTTGTAGATGAAGCTACATCTTCAGTTAAAGAATTAAGAGAAAAATTAATTAGCAACAAATTCCATATCTAAACTCAACTAAAAAATGAAGAATAATAAATTATATACCATTCTAGGACTAAGTTTATTCTTAGTTATTGTGAGCTGTGGCAGCAAACAAGAAAACGCTGCTGCGGCACAACAAGCCCCGCCATTACTACCTTTTCCGGTATCACAAGTGGAACATAAGACCGTAACAGGATATATAGATTATCCCGCAACCATTGAGGGTAGGGTAAACAGTGATGTAAGGGCCAAAACCTCGGGATATATTGAAAAAGTATACGTAGATGAAGGTCAAAAAGTAAAAAAGGGACAAGTGCTTTTTAAATTGGAAACACAAGCTTTAAATCAAGATGCGGTTGCGGCAAAAGCACGTGTTAATGTAGCACAAGTGGAGGTAGACAAATTGATCCCCCTTGTAGAAAAAAACATTATTAGTCCAGTTCAGTTGGAAACCGCCAAAGCCAATTTAGCACAGGCCAAGGCCAGTTATAGCGGAGTTTCAGCAAACATTGGCTATGCCACCATTAAAAGTCCTATTGATGGTTATGTTGGTGCCATAAACTTTAGAGAAGGTGCCTTAATAAGTCCAAATGACGCTACCCCGCTAACAACAGTTAGTGAAATTGACCAGGTATATGCATTTTTTAGTTTCAATGAAGCACAATACATAGACCATTTACAAAATTCCGAAGGAAAAAGTAAAGCAGAACGTATTAAAAATTCCCCAGATTTAAGTCTGGTTTTGGCCAACGGTAAAATTTATTCGGAAAAAGGACGTATTCAAACCAGTACAGGCCAAGTAAATCAAAGTACCGGAACCATAAAAATTAGAGCCGCTTTTAACAATCCAAACGAAATCTTAACCAATGGAAATAGCGGTAAAATAAGATTCCCTATAGAATATAAAGACGCTATAGTAGTACCTCAATCAGCCACTTTTGAGCAACAAGGAAACATAATGATATTTAAGCTTGGGGCCGACAACAAGGTAGAAACTTCCATTGTAAAAATAAAGGGAACGGTAGGTAACTTATATGTTGTTGACTCTGGTGTAGATGACAATGACAAAATTATAGTATCGGGTGTAGGCAAACTAAGAAACGGAATGGCCATTATCCCTCAAGAAACTTCTTTTGAAGATGCCATTCAACCCGTAGCAACATTATTTAAAAACTAGTCCCCAACTAACAAAAATAGTAGCCATGTTAAAAACATTTATTGAAAGACCCGTTCTTTCAACGGTAATCTCTATTATCATAGTTTTACTAGGAATTATAAGTATTACTAGCTTACCCATAGAGGAATACCCGGATATTGCGCCACCAACTATTAAAGTTACTGCCAATTATACTGGAGCCAATGCCGAGACCGTTTTGGAAAGTGTCATTATTCCAATTGAAGAACAGATTAATGGTGTGGAAGGTATGACCTACCTAACCTCTACCGCATCCAATACAGGTGCTGCAGAAATTACCGTTTATTTCAATCAAGAAATTGATGCAGATATTGCAGCCGTCAATGTGCAAAACCGTGTAGCAAGGGCAACCCCTTTATTACCTCAAGAGGTAACCCAAACCGGGGTAACAACACAAAAGCAAGAAACGAGTGCATTAATGTTTATTTCCATGTATTCTGAAAGCGAAGATTATGATGCTACCTTTATTCAGAATTACCTTAAAATTAACGTTATTCCGGCAATGCAGCGTATTAGTGGTGTTGGAGATGTTAGTGTGTTCTCACAACAGGACTATGCCATGCGAATCTGGCTAAATCCAGAAAAGTTAGCATCTTATGGTTTAATTCCTTCAGATATTTCTGCAGCATTGGCAGAGCAAAATTTAGAAGCGGCCGCTGGTTCCTTAGGTCAGAATAATGGCGAATCGTTTTCATATACATTAACCTATAGCGGACGTTTTAAGGACGAAAGCCAATACAGCGATATTGTAATCAAAGCATTGGGAGACGGGGAGTTTTTACGTCTAAAAGATGTTGCTACCATTGAACTGGATGCACAATCCTACGCGGCGAATGCGATGAGCAAGGGCCATCCAGCCGTGTTCATGGGAATCTTTCAAACAAAGGGTTCCAACGCCCAAGAAATTATTGAGAATATTAAAGTTACTTTGGAATCGGTTAAAAGTGACCTTCCTGAAGGCTTGGACATTTTTGTACCCTACGACACAAGTTTATTCTTAAATGCGTCTATTGATAAGGTAGTAACCACCTTATTGGAAGCCTTTTTATTGGTTTTCTTAGTGGTATTTATCTTCTTACAAGATTTTCGTTCTACGCTAATTCCAGCAATTGCAGTACCGGTTTCCATTATTGGTACCTTCTTCTTCTTGAATGTTTTTGGCTATTCCATCAACTTATTAACACTATTCGCCTTGGTACTTGCCATTGGTATAGTGGTAGATGATGCCATTGTTGTTGTTGAAGCTGTTCATGCCAAGATGGACAACGGGGAACACAATCCCAAAAAAGCGACCCTAACAGCCATGAACGAAATTTCAGGAGCTATTATTTCAATTACACTTGTAATGGCTGCGGTATTTATTCCGGTGACATTTGTAACGGGGCCAACAGGTGTATTTTATGAGCAATTTGGTGTTACCTTAATTATTGCCATCCTTATTTCTGCAGTAAATGCTTTAACATTAAGCCCGGCATTGTGTGCCCTATTACTAAAAGGACACAAGGGGGACGAAGAATTAAAGGGAAAAAGTCCTTTAAAACGCTTTTACACTTTATTCAATCGTGGCTTTAATGCCACAGTAGATAGATATGGTAAATCACTTCAGTTTTTATACAAAAGAAAATTTGTTTCTGTTTTACTATTGATCATCGCGGTTGTTGGTATTTATTGGGCATCAACAACAACTCCAACAGGTTTTGTCCCTAATGAGGATAGAGGGATTATTTTCGCAAATATTGAATTACCACCAGGGGCTTCTTTGGATAGAACAGATGCCGTTGCAAGAAAATTATTCGACAGAATAGACGGTATGGATGGTATTGTAGCCGTTAACTTTATTAAAGGTAGAAGTATAATTAGTGGATCGGGAAGTAACTTTGGGTTTGGGATTATAAAACTTAAGGATTGGGGCGAACGTAAGGATGAAGCCTTATCTGCACAGGCCATTACAGGAAAATTATTTGGTATAGCAGCCACTATTCCTGATGCCAATATTATTTTCTTTTCACCACCTAGTATCCGCGGTTTTGGTAACTCCGCAGGTTTCGAAATAAATTTATTGGATAAGTTTGGAGGAGAGTTTTCGGATTTGGATAAGGTTAAAAATGATTTTACCATGGCCTTAATGCAACGGCCGGAAATAAAATACGCAACCTCTGCATTTAATACCAATTACCCCCAATACGAAATGGAGGTGAATGTACCCTTAGCAAAAGAAAAGGGAGTTTCCATAACCAGCATCTTTTCCACGCTTCAAGGATACATTGGAGGAATTTATGCGTCGGATTTTTCACGATTCGGAAAACAATTTAGGGTCTACATACAGGCCTTACCAGAAGACAGGGCAGATAAAAGTGCCTTGAACAGTATGTACGTGAGAACCAACACGGGGGAAATGACACCAATTACACAGTTTGTAAATCTAAAACGTGTTTATGGACCCCAATCGGTAACGCGTTTCAACTTATTTAATTCCACAAGTATCACAGGTGCAACAAACCCCGGATTTAGTACAGGTGATGCCATTAGGGTTATTGAGGACGAGGTTGCAAAACTTCCCAGTAATTATACCGTTGCCTATTCCGGTTTAACACGCGAAGAGGTGAATGCAGGAAACCAAACCACCTTTATTTTTATATTAAGTATTCTATTTGTGTATTTCTTATTGAGTGCACAGTACGAAAGCTACTTATTACCATTTGCAGTAGTTTTATCATTACCGTTCGGTGTATTTGGCGCCTATATAAGCACGAAGTTTTTTGGACTTGAAAATAATATTTACTTCCAAATTGCCTTAATCATGCTAATAGGATTGCTGGCTAAAAATGCCATCCTAATTGTAGAGTTTGCATTACAAAGACGAAAAAATGGCGAGAGTATTGTTGATGCCGCTATCCACGGAGCCAAGGCCCGTTTACGTCCAATATTAATGACCTCATTTGCCTTTATCCTAGGATTAATGCCATTAGTATTGGCAAATGGCGTAGGGGCAGAGGGAAACAATTCTATTGGTACCGGTGCTGCAGGAGGCATGCTAATAGGAACCATTTTAGGTGTCTTTGTAATCCCAATACTATTTATATTATTTCAGTGGCTACAAGAAAAAGTTTCTAGTAAACCCGCAGTACAAACTTTAGAAGATTAAGAACAATGAAATCTATTATATCACATAAAAATTTAGGTAAAGGCACACTTTTACTATTAGTTGCCATCACATTACAAAGTTGTTTTGTTGCACGGGATTATGTAAGGCCGGAGATAGAAACCAAAGCGCTTTTTAGAACCGAAAACCTTCCAACAGATAGTGTTTCCATAGCAGACCTATCTTGGAAAGATTTGTTCAAAGATCAATATCTTGAACAATATATAGAGGAGGGTCTGCAAAACAATATGGACATTCGAATCGCTATTCAGCAAATGATAGCTGCCGAAGCCTACGCAAAACAAGGGAAAGCAGGTTATTTGCCAACATTGAGTGCGGGTCCCAACTATACCCATCAGGAATATTCAGAGAACAGTCAGTTCGGTTCTATATTTAGTGGAGGTTTGGACACTTACGATATTACTGCCAAGTTATCTTGGGAAGCCGATATTTGGGGAAAAATAAGAAGCAATAAAAGAGCATCACAGGCAGATTATCTACAAAGTNTTGCTGGACATCAAGCTGTAAAAACACAATTGATTTCCAACATTGCAAATACCTATTACAACCTATTGGCTTTNGATGCACAGTTGGAGGTAACAAAGCAAACCATAGCAACCAGGAAAAGTGGTGTTGAAACNATTAAAGCCTTAAAAGAAGCCGGACAAGTAACCCAGGTGGCAGTAGACCAAAACATAGCGCAGTACAATAGCGCCAGAGCCCTACAAATAGATATTGAGGCCGCTATTTTCAAAGCAGAAAATACATTGAGTATTTTACTTGGTAAAGCACCCCAAGAGTTTGAAAGAAGTAGATTGGACAATCAAAGTATTGATCAGGAAATAGAGCTGGGTGTACCTGCGAGATTGCTAAGAAACAGGCCGGACGTTATGGCTGCAGAATATGCCCTAATTAAAGATTTTGAGTTGACCAATGTGGCCAAAAGTAGCTTCTATCCTTCCCTGACCCTAACTGCTTCAGGAGGTTTGCAAAGTTTGGAGTTAGACAATCTACTTAATGCAAACTCACTNTTTGCAACAGTAGTTGGCGGATTAACACAACCACTTTTAAACCAAAGAAAACTAAAGACACAAAAAGAAGTGGCTCTTGCGAATCAAGAAAGTTCCTTCTTAAATTTTAAGAAAACCTTATTGGTAGCAGGTAGCGAAGTGTCCAATGCGTTGTTTTCGTATGAAGCTGAAACCAAGAAATTCGAGTTTAGAAAAAATGAAGTGGAAGCCTTGCGCAAAGCAGAAAGTAATTCTGAAGAGTTGTTAAAAAATGGTTACGCCAACTATTTGGATCTGTTAACAGCTAGACAAAGTGCATTGAGTGCCGAATTAAATCTTATTACCAATAAACTATCCCAATTATCGGCTACAGTAGAATTGTATCGCGCCTTGGGTGGTGGCTGGAAATAGAAGGCAAATTTACAGGCCATGGAGAATCAGGAAGAATTTTTAGAATTTGCCATTTCCAAATTTTTAAAATTTGGAAGCAAACGATTTACCCTGGATGACCTGGCCCATGAAATGGGCATCTCAAAAAAAACGATCTATAGGTATTTTTCGAGCAAGGAAGAAATTGTTCAGGAAAGTCTCAAATACCTATTGACAGGTGTACAGACTGAGATAACAGAGGCAAGAAAAAGAGAAAAAAACAACCCTATCCAAGGTGTTATTTCAATTTACCGGATAGGGTTGAATAATCTTAAAAAGTTCAGTCCGTCATTTTTATTGGGTTTACAAAAATACTATCCACGGGCCAATGAACTATTCAATGAATTTAGGGCAAAGGAAATACATGATTGCGTTTTTGATCTGTTACAACAGGCTCAAATTAAGGGGCAAATAAGAATGAACGTCAATTTGGAACTAACTTCCCTATTATATTTAAACCGACTGGAATACGTGCTTTTTTCAAGCAACAATCTCTTTGACAAGTACAGCAGTACGGAACTTTTGGAACATCTTGTCATTAACAATCTTAGAGGTATAGCAACCCAAGCTTATGCCTCCAAACTATCTTAGTTTATATCCCTTTGCTGCCCACCATGGGTGTATTTCTATCGCCAAGCGTCCTGACTTGNCCATGGGGTCCATNTTGGCCAGACTATCTGCCATTTCTTGGGTCGGCACATTGTAGATGGTAATACCACGTATATCCCCATTATCACCAAAAGGACCGGAAATATCGGCATAGCCCTGCTCGTACATACTTCCCAAATGGGCTAAATGCAAGGCCTGTAGACTATCTGCCTCTGCCTTGGATTGGGAGCGATTTGGACCACTCTTTAAAAAGGCTATAAAATATTGCTGCATCAAGATGGTGTCCATGGTTTTTTCATCTATATAATTGAAAGTCTGAAACCCTTGTGCTTCCAAACGCTTCTTCAATTGGGCCACGGGAAGCTCTGATTCAGCAAGTTGCTGGTCTATTTTTACACTTGCCACCTCTCCCGAGTCTTTACAGGAAAATAACAGTCCCAATAACAAAATAACACATAAGAACCTTATTTTTTCCATGTCTTAAAAGGGTTTTTGCTCAACTGTGAATTGTAATATTTGATATCTGCCGTAACCTCCTGTCCTAGCCAACTTGGCTTTAAAAAATCCTCAGCCTCGTCTTCCAATTCAATTTCCGCAACTATCAATCCCGAATTGTCCCCTAGGAATTCATCCACTTCATAAATGTGCCTCCCTACTTCAATATAGTACCTCACCTTATCTATGACCCCAGGTTCCGATAATTGTATCAAGGCATCGGCTTCTTTGACAGCTATTTCCTTTTCCCATTCAAAACGCGTGGTTCCACTTTGGTTGCCCTTTCCCTTCACTGTAATAAACCCCTTGTCTCCCTTGATTCTGACCCTTACAGTTCTTAGGGGGTCCGTATTTAAAAACCCTTGAACAATTCTTTCATTTTTAATAGCGTCCGATTTGAAATCTTCCGACTTCACTAAAAATTTTCGCTCTATTTCTATCATTTATAAAAATTGGTTAACTAACTCACTTAGAAAGTTCCTGGTAAATATTCCTAATTTCATCGGACTGGATTCTTGTTTTTTCATAGTTATTGTTGGCCAACCAAACCATGGCAGTAGCAATAACTTCTGGATCTATGGATCTATATTTTTCCAAAGGTCCTACAAGTATATAATCAAGAACTTTCATAAACCGTTTGGCAATCCATTCCCCTATCCGTTTCTCGTCCCGCTTGCCACCTATCAACGATGGCTGTAAAATATAGGTGTTGAGGATGCCACACTTTAAAACAGCCTCTTCCATTTCCCCTTTTATCCTATTGTAGTTAACACCGCTTTTGGAATTGGCTCCCATAGCAGAGATGACCAAAAATGTATTAATACCTGTATCCCTACAAATTTTGGCTGCCGTAACAGGTATCCCAAAATCTATTCTCCTGTACATTTCGGTATCGGGGGTTTTTGCTTTGGTAGTACCAATACAACAAAAGACCTCATCCGCTAGAAAATCATTCTTATAACTTTCCAATGTAAGAAGGTCTACTATATGCTCCTCCAATTTTGGATGGGAAAATCCAATACTGCTTCTGGTAAATAGTTTTATTCTTATATAGCGTTCATCCTTGAGCAACATCTGCAACAAAAACCCTCCTGTTAAGCCAGTAGCGCCCAATATAATGGCGGTTTTCTCCTTTAATCCAAATTGTTCCTTGCCCATATAGGATGTTTAACATTTTAGTTGGGGCCTTATAGCGCCAACTTGTTATAAATTTACGTTATGAAATTGGATTTCCCACAACGAAAAATAATCCATGTGGATATGGATGCGTTTTACGCCTCCGTGGAACAAATGGACAACCCTGCTTTAAAGGGAAAGCCTGTGGCAGTTGGCGGGGCCGAAAAAAGGGGGGTGGTTTCGGCCGCCAGTTACGAGGCCAGGAAATTTGGGGTGCGCAGCGCCATGAGTGGTTATTTGGCCAAAAGGAACTGTCCTGACCTAATATTTGTACCACCTCGTTTTGAACGTTATAAAGAGATTTCCCTTAAAATTAGAACTATTTTTTTCGATTATACAGATTTGGTGGAACCCCTTTCCTTGGATGAGGCCTATTTGGACGTAACCACCAATAAAAAAGGCAATCCCTCGGCTTCGCTTATAGCAATGGAAATAAGACAGCGCATTTTTGACGAAGTGGGCCTTACCGCATCGGCAGGAATATCCATCAATAAATTCCTGGCCAAAGTTGCCAGTGATTACAACAAGCCCAATGGTCAAAAAACGGTGAATCCAGAAGAAGTTATATCTTTTTTGGAAGACTTGGAAATTAGAAAATTTTATGGTGTAGGGAAAGTCACGGCCGATAAAATGTATCATCTCGGTATTTTTACAGGGAAGGATCTTAAGCTGAAGTCTGTGGAATTTCTAAAGGAGAATTTTGGCAAAAGCGGGGATTACTATTACCATGTAGTTAGAGGAATACACAATAGTGAGGTAAAACCCAATAGAATCCCGAAATCGGTGGGTGCGGAACGTACATTCGAGGAAAACCTGAGTAGTGAGGTCTTTATGCTCCAGCGGTTGGAGAATATAGTCACAGAATTGGAAAAGCGCCTAAAGAAATCAAAGTTATCAGGAAAAACGGTTACCTTAAAGATAAAATATAGCGATTTCACCCTTCAAACACGGAGTAAGACCCTTCCCTATTATATTGCTGATAAATCCTTGATATTGGAAACTACCCAAGAATTGCTCTATCAAGAAAAATTGGAAAATTCCGTGCGTCTATTAGGAATTTCCCTGTCCAATTTAAATACGGAAAAAAATGAACCCTTGGAACAAAAAGAACTTACCGTACAACTAAAATTCGACTTATAGCGATAAAAAAAGACCTGTCCGGTTAAAAAACAGACAGGCCNTATAAAATATGGTNGGAATTAAGTTCTAAAAATCGCAGCTTTCTATTTGTGATACACGTAGGGTATTTACCATACCTTTATCCTTTATAGGCATGGCCGCCAAACTTATCAGCATATCCCCTACCTCTAAAAACCCTTTCTGACATGCCATCTTATTGACATCCTCAATTGTTTCGTCCGTAGACACGTATTTATCATAATAAAAGGCCTTTACTCCCCACAACAGGTTAAGTTGCGTAAGGATCCTCTTATTGGAGGTAAATACCAATATATGGGCCTTAGGTCTCCACGCCGATATTTGAAAAGCGGTATAACCACTATTGGTCAAGGTAGATATTGCCTTGGCCTTAATTTCATTGGCCATATTGGCAGCATGGTAACAAATGGATTTGGTAATATATCTATTGGTTCTAACCTGTGGTGGCTCATGTGGTACCTTAATCAATTCTGAATTTTCCACACTTTCCAGGATGCTGGACATTTTTTGTATAACCTGAACAGGATAATTTCCAACGGAAGTCTCCCCGGAAAGCATTACGGCATCTGCACCATCCATTACCGAGTTGGCAACATCATTCACCTCCGCACGGGTAGGGGTAAGACTTGTAATCATTGTTTCCATCATCTGGGTGGCAATAATTACCGGTATTCTCGCTTTTTTGGCTCTTAACACCAATTGTTTTTGAATTAGGGGCACCTCCTGAGCCGGAACCTCCACACCCAAATCTCCTCTAGCAACCATCAATCCATCACAATAGGCCACAATCTTATCAATGTTCTCTACTGCTTCCGGCTTTTCAATTTTTGCAATAATTGGAATTTTGTGTTCAGAATGTTCCTTGATAATATTCTGTAGGTCTATTAAATCCTGACTAAACCTTACAAAGGACAGTGCTATCCAATCCACATCTTGTGATACCGCAAAAATAGCATCCTTAATATCCTTTTCCGTTAGTGCCGGTAAAGAGATGTTGGTGTTGGGTAGGTTCACCCCCTTTTTGGACTTCAAAGGCCCACCTTGGATCACTTTAGCCCTCACTTCATCTTTGGAATTGGTTGAAATTACTTGGAACATTAACTTTCCATCATCCAATAGGATTCGTTCACCCGCTTTAACATCTTTTGGAAAATTGGTGTAATTCATATACACCTTCTCCGCATTTCCTTCAAAAGGTTTCCCTGTAACAAAAGTTATTTCGTCCCCTGGGGCAACTACCACTTCACTGGCCATTACCCCAACCCTTAATTTTGGTCCTTGTAAATCGGCCAGAATAGAAGTATAAGTACCCAATTCCTCGTTCAACTCCCGGATCATCTGTATACGTTCTGTAACGTCCTTATAATCGGCATGGGAAAAGTTTATCCTAAAGACATCCACTCCAGCCTCAATCATGTCCTTAAGAACACTCTTCGTACTAGTAGCTGGTCCTAGGGTTGCTACTATTTTTGTCTTTTTATTTATTGGCATTATTTTAAAATATTAAATTATTTTTAGATTTTAGTTTACTTGCATCCACTAAATAGGCCGTGATGACCTTCGGGATAGTTAGTACAGACTTTAAAATTGTTTCTTCCACATCCAATTCGTCGTGTTCTATTTTTAAAAAATAGTCCACATCCTTATATTCAGGAACCAAATGATATTTTGTGAATGTTGGCTGATCCTGAAATAGGTTTCCTACACTAGACACTTCTTCCTTTACATCATTATTACTGACAAATGTGTAATTGCGATCATTTACTTCGTCTCTCCAATCAAAAATTGGGAAAGAGCCACTTTGCGATAAATCCAAATCGTTCACAGACCTCTTCAACTTCGTTTTAAGACAAGAATTAAGTGCGTATACCAGCATAAAATCTTCTATACTGCTGTGCAAAGCGATTAAAGTAAAGGTTTCTTCATAAAAATCTTCCGAAATTTTGTGTATCGCTGCCATACTTTCCGTGAAAGCCGTAAATATAGGATTAATAACGAAACTAGCCTATCCATTCCAAGTATAAAACGTTGTTCAGACTACGAAAACGTTGGAGTTTAATAAAATTTTAGAACCCTAAGCCAATTGTCCGGTTTTCTATCCAAATTTTAACATTGATCCGTTAATTTCCGGTTTTTCACTCATTGGATTTGTCCATTTTATCCTGTAAGGCAAAATAAGCTCTTTTGGAAGCCCGTTCTTCTGCCTTTTTTTTGGAGGTTGCCCTAGCTTTGGCCACAATTTTGCCCCCAATGGACAATTTAACGGCAAAATGTTTAACAACATCATTTCCCGTGTCCTCGTAAATATCGTAATTAAAGGATTTTTTTTGTTTTTGGCACCATTCTATTACCAAGCTTTTATAGCTTATAACCTTACCCTCCAATTGTTCAATGTCCACATAAGGGTCTATAATTCTTTTGTTTATAAACTTTTCGCAGTATTTATACCCTCTATCCAAATAAATGGCCCCTACCAAAGCTTCAAAAACATTTCCGTGGATATTGTCGCCAAAGCGCGATTTAGGAATTCTACTCTCCACAAAATCGATTAGTCTAAGATCCTTCCCCAGTTCATTGAGGTGCTCCCTACTTACAATTTTAGATCTCATTTTGGTGAGGTATCCCTCGTCCCCGTCCGGAACAATACTGTATAAATGTTTGGAGATTATGGTTCCCAACATGGCATCCCCTAAAAATTCCAGACGCTCATAATTCATTGGGAAACCCGCTTTATCCTTCCTGTTGGCGGAACGATGTACGAACGCTTTTTGATAAACCTCTAGGTTTTTGGGCTTAAAACCTAAAATTTTTTTCATTCCCAAAAAAAAATCCCCATCCTTTTTTGAATGGGAATTAAATAAATTGGAAAGAGCGTTCATAATATGAATTAGCTAATTTTTTTAAAAATTACACATGCATTATGCCCCCCAAATCCGAAAGTATTGCTCAGTGCAACATTTACCTCTCTTTTTTGTGCCTTGTTAAGGGTAAGGTTTAATTTAGGGTCGATATTCTCATCTACCGTAGAATGGTTAATGGTTGGGGGTACCAAACCATGTTCCATGGCCAAAATGGAGGCAATGGCCTCAATGGCGCCTGCAGCACCTAAAAGATGCCCNGTCATAGATTTGGTAGAATTTATATTAATGTCGGGCGCATGCTTTCCAAAAACTTTGGATATGGCCTTTAATTCGGCTACATCACCTAAAGGTGTNGAGGTTCCATGGGTATTTATACTATCCACATCCTCTGGTTTTAACCCTGCATCCTTTAAACAATTCTCCATTACACGTACCACCCCAATTCCATCCGGATGCGGTGCCGTCATATGATATGCATCACTGGACAGTCCACCACCAGCAACTTCGGCGTATATTTTAGCTCCTCTTGCCTTGGCATGCTCATATTCTTCAAGTATCAAAGCTCCCGCTCCTTCCCCAAGAACAAAACCGTCCCTTGTGGCATCAAAAGGTCTGGAAGCCGTTTCAGGGCTTTCATTACGAGTGGAAAGTGCATGCATTGCACCAAAACCTCCCATTCCGGCAATGGTTACCGCTGCCTCACTTCCCCCGGTGACCACCACATCACAATACCCCAAGCGAATAGTGTTCAAGGCATCGATAATAGCGTTGGCAGAGGATGCACAAGCCGATACTGTAGTGTAATTGGGACCCATAAAACCATGTTTTATAGAAATATGTCCAGGGGCAATATCCGCAATCATTTTTGGGATAAAGAACGGGTTAAACCGTGGTGTACCGTCACCCGCCGCAAAATTTAGAACTTCGTTCTGAAAGGTTTCCAATCCCCCAATACCTGCTCCCCAGATTACTCCCGTCCGAAACTTATCTATCTTGTCAAGATCCAATCCTGAGTCCTTTATGGCCTCATCGGAAGAAATAAGCGCATATTGGGCAAACCTATCCAACTTACGGGCCTCTTTTCTATCAAAATAATCTTCGGCATTATAGTTCTTTAATTCGCATGCAAATTTTACTTTAAACTTCTCTGTATCATAATAAGTAATAGGGGCCGAACCACTTTTTCCGCTCTTCAGGCCTTCCCAATACTCTTCTATATTATTGCCAATAGGTGTCAAAGCACCTAGACCAGTAACTACAACTCGCTTTAATTGCATTGAACTAAAATTTTGTTTAACTTCTTAAGTTAGGTGTAAATTAAAAAAAATTATCCATGCAGCGTCTTTACCACATGGATAATTTTGAAACTTGTTCAAGAAATCATAAAATTACTTGGCTTCTTCTATATAACTTATAGCTTGACCAACTGTAGCAATGTTTTCTGCTTGATCGTCCGGAATTTGAATATCAAATTCTTTTTCGAACTCCATTATCAACTCAACAGTATCCAATGAATCTGCCCCTAGGTCGTTGGTAAAGCTAGCCTCGGTTACAACTTCGTTCTCATCAACACCTAATTTATCTACGATGATAGCTTTTACTCTTGATGCAATGTCTGACATAATAATATCGGTTTTAAAAATTTAAATTGAAGGCAAAAATAAAAAACTTTGGTTTAATAACACTATTTGTCGTTAAAATGTGATGTAATTTAATAAAATTAAATACAAGAGTACTATTTTAGCCCAAAATAATTTTCTGCCATAACCCCAAAATAATACATGAAAAGGATTGTCCTATTTGCTTCCGGATCTGGTTCCAACGTTGAAAATATAGAGCAGTATTTTCGTAAAAACCCTGAGGTATCCATAAGCTGTGTGCTATCCAATAAAAAGGATGCCAAAGTTTTTGAAAGGTGTAACCGATTAAATTTGAGCGCCTTGTACTTCAACAGGCATTCCTTTTATGGTTCGGACTGCGTTCCAAACATCCTTAAATCCCTAAACCCAGACCTTATTGTTCTAGCAGGATTTCTGTGGAAAATTCCAGATAATCTTATAAGCAGTTTTCCCAATAAAATTATTAACATTCACCCCGCATTACTTCCCAAATACGGCGGTAAAGGAATGTACGGTATGCATGTACATGAAGCGGTAAAAAACAATAATGAAACGGAAACGGGCATAACCATTCATTATGTAAACGGGAATTATGACGAAGGAGCCATCATTAAACAGGCCAAGGTTGGTTTGGACCCTACCGACAGTCCGGCGATGATAGCCGAAAAGGTGCATCGTTTGGAATATGAGCATTTCCCTAAGGTGATAGAACAGGTTTTAATGGAAACATAATGGCCAAAAAAGATAAATTCTACACCGTTTGGAAAGGAAGTCGACCGGGAATATACACTAGCTGGAAAGACTGCAAAGCGGCCATCACCAACTACAAGGGGGCACAGTACAAATCGTTCCCAACATTTGAGGCTGCAAAAAAGGCCTACAACGGCAAGTATGAAGATTATAAGGGCAAAAAAATTACTTCCTCCACGCTCAGCAAGGAACAAATTGATAAAATAGGTAAGCCCAATTACCATTCCATATCGGTAGATGCCGCCTCAAGTGGTAATCCAGGTATTATGGAATACCGAGGGGTAGATACCAAAACCAAAAAAGAGCTCTTTAAGCAAGGGCCGTTTAAGCAAGGCACCAATAATATAGGCGAGTTTTTGGCCCTGGTACATGGACTGGCTTTTTTGAAGCAACAGAATAGCGATAAAATAATTTATACGGATTCCAAAACGGCCATGAGCTGGGTCCGAAAAAAAAGCTGCAACTCCAAATTACCCGAGACCCCCGAAAACAAAGTGGTATTCGATTTGGTTAGGCGCGCCATTTCCTGGCTCGAAAAAAACACTTACAGCACAACCATAGTTAAATGGGAAACCAAGGCCTGGGGTGAAATTCCTGCCGATTTCGGAAGAAAATAGGAATATCATCATTTTTTAAAATTTGATTTCCAATGCTGTGGAATTGGCAGTTCAAAAACATATCTTTGCTGCAAATTTCGAAATTTAATGGGCAAACTTTTAATCGTAGGAACCGTTGCATTTGACGCTATAGAAACCCCTTTCGGCAAGACCGATAAAATTTTGGGAGGGGCAGCCACCTTTATTGGTTTGGCCGCTTCCCAATTTAAGGTGAAATCGGCCATTGTTTCTGTGGTAGGTGAAGATTTTCCGCAAGATTATTTGGATCTTTTAACCAAAAAAAATATAGATATCTCCGGCTTACAAGTCATTAAAGGTGGCAAAACCTTCTTTTGGAGCGGCAAATATCACAACGATCTTAATTCCAGGGATACCTTATCTACCGAACTGAACGTACTTGCCGACTTTGCCCCGGTAGTTCCCGACAATTTTAAGGACGCGGAGGTGTTGATGTTGGGGAATTTGCATCCAGACACCCAGCTGAGTGTAATTAATCAGATGGCAGAACGACCAAAGTTGATAGTATTGGATACCATGAACTTTTGGATGGACCATGCCCTTGAAGAGTTGAAGGAAGTTGTAAAACATATAGATGTAATCACCATTAACGATGAGGAAGCCAGACAGCTGACCGGAGAGCACTCCTTGGTAAAAGCGGCTGAAAAAATACAATTAATGGGCCCTAGATTTGTGGTGATTAAAAAAGGGGAGCACGGAGCTCTGCTATTTCATAAATCCCAGGTGTTTTTTGCACCAGCATTGCCATTGGAGGAAGTTTTTGATCCAACAGGTGCGGGAGATACTTTTGCAGGAGGTTTTGCCGGATATCTGGCGGAATCCAAAAACTTAAGTTTCAACAACTTGAAGAGTGCGGTTATACACGGTTCCAATTTGGCTTCCTTCTGTGTTGAACGTTTTGGAACCGAAAGAATGGAACAATTAGATAAGAAAGAGGTCAACAACAGGTTGCTCCAGTTTAAGGAGCTTACCCAATTTGATATTGAATTACAATAAATATATGCCCTAATTTTACAGGGCATTTTTAATTTAGAGCTACCATGAGCGACGCTATTAAGCATGAATGTGGAATTTCCCTGATTCGGTTATTGAAGCCGTTGGAATATTATCAAGAAAAGTACGGTTCTGCCTTTTACGGGGTAAACAAAATGTACTTGATGATGGAAAAACAGCATAACCGTGGCCAAGACGGTGCCGGGTTTGCCAGTATTAAGTTGGATATGGAGGCGGGCGAACGGTATATGAGCCGTGTACGATCCATAGACCAACAACCCATACAGGACATCTTTGCCCAAATAAATGACCGTATCAATACTTCATTCAAGGAAAATCCGGAATATATCAATGATGTAGCCAAACAAAAAAAGCATATTCCTTATATAGGGGAAGTACTTTTGGGTCACGTGCGATACGGAACCTTTGGCAAAAATAGCATTGAGAGTGTACATCCCTTTTTAAGACAAAACAATTGGATGCACCGAAACTTGATCGTTGCCGGAAATTTTAACATGACCAATGTCAACGAACTTTTTGACAACCTTGTACAAATTGGGCAACATCCCAAGGAAAAGGCCGATACCGTAACGGTCATGGAGAAAATTGGACATTTTCTGGACGATGCCGTTGCACAGCTCTATAAGGATATTAAAAAAGAAGGCTTTAACAAGAGAGAGGCCTCTCCATTGATCGCCGAAAGACTAAATGTTGCCAAGATATTAAGAAGGGCAGCCAAAAACTTTGACGGAGGTTATGCCATGGCCGGTCTTTTGGGACACGGTGATTCCTTTGTTCTAAGGGACCCTGCTGGAATTAGGCCTGCATATTACTACAAGGACGATGAAATAGCAGTGGTGGCGTCCGAAAGGCCGGCAATTCAGACTGTCTTCAACGTTAACTTTGAAGACGTTAAGGAATTGGATCCCGGGCACGCCATCATCATCAAAAAAAATGGCAAGGTCAAAATCAAGAAAATTTTAGAACCTACCGAAAGAAAAGCCTGTTCTTTTGAACGTATTTATTTCTCCAGAGGAAGTGATAAGGAAATTTATCAGGAAAGAAAAATGTTGGGGAAACTACTTTTCCCACTGATCCTGAAATCAATAGACAACGACATTAAAAATACCGTATTCTCATATATTCCCAATACTGCAGAAACCTCCTTTTTCGGAATGGTAATCGCGGCACAGAATTATATGAACAAGAAGAAGGAAGAGCAGATTCTTTCTATTGGCAGAAAAATTACACGGGAAGAATTACACGAGATTTTGGAAGTTAGGCCTAGGATAGAGAAAGTGGCCATAAAAGATGCCAAATTGCGGACCTTTATAACCCAGGATAGCAGTAGGGATGATTTGGTTGCACATGTCTATGATATCTCCTACGGATCTGTGAAGGAAAATGACAATTTGGTAATCATAGACGATAGCATCGTTAGAGGAACAACCCTTCAAAAGAGTATCCTTAGAATTTTGGACCGACTATTACCTAAGAAAATTATAGTGGTCTCTTCCGCACCACAAATCCGTTATCCTGATTGTTACGGAATAGATATGGCAAAACTGGAGGATTTTGTAGCATTTAAAGCGGCTTTGGCCCTTCATGAAGAAAGGAACTCAATGCACCTTGTGGAGGAAATCTACAAAAAATGTTTGCAACAAACCAACTCACAGGATTCTGAGGTTGTAAATTACGTTAAGGAATTTTATTCCCCTTTTACAGCAGATGAAATTTCCGATAAAATTGGGCAATTATTNAGTCCGCCCGATATNAAAGCGCAAGTTCAGGTCATTTATCAAAATATTGAAAACTTACATGAGGCCTGTCCTAAAAATTTGGGAGATTGGTACTTTACCGGCAATTATCCTACTCCTGGGGGTAACAGGGTAGTAAACCGGGCATTTATTAACTTTTTCGAAGGTAAGAACGAACGGGCATACTAAGCATTTCATCGATGAAGGGTAGGTTTTTATGCACTTCATCGATGAAATACACTCTTTAACGTCTTTTTGATCAAAAACCTGCTGTGCACATGTACATTAGTAGTGCCATAGCATAAGTAGGTTAAGTTCATGGTAAGATTTGGGGCAAAAAAGGTGGAGACTTCTCCACCTTTTTTATTGGTACCAATCCTACATACAGCCCCCTCCGTATTACATCCTATATAAATTACTGTTTATCGAATAGGACGTATTTCAACTTATTAAAGAGACATTCATCTAAAACCTTTTTCCCGAAGCTTATATTACTATACTTTTGGAGGACCATAGCATAAGTAGGTTAAGTTCATGGTAAGATTTGGGGAAAAAGGTAGAGCTATGCTCTACCTTTTTATTTTTGGTCAAATCTGTAAAGATCAACTGTAATTTCCAATACCTTATTTGTGGATTCCAATAGGATCAGGAACAATTGTTGTGTTTATGAAAAAAAGGGATTAATTTGATCAGTCGTGTTTTTTTGAGCAACAGTTTTAATTAATAGGAGCAATTTAGTAAAA
>JGI24723J26617_10000430_pt1 | contig 41860 bp, 70 predicted proteins | sample Cruoilmetagenom6_FD_26617 | JGI IMG/M metagenome (IMG submission 26617) | reverse complement strand
GTTGTAACCTGAAAACCCGCATATAATACAGCTATTGGTGATAACTCCCTGTTCTCTGCGGTTGGTGGCAGTAATACAGCTATAGGCGGGTTTTCAGGTTACAACGTAACATCTGGAACAGAAAATACATTTATCGGGTATCAGTCTGGGTTTACAGGCTCACAAAAGGTTGACGCAGTAAACACCACTGCAATCGGCAGAGGGGCGTTTACGACAGAGGATAACACCGTGCAACTCGGTAATTCCGCAGTTATTGGTATTGGTGTGGGGCAGAATAAAATATATTGGCTTCCAGCTATTCCAGTGACTGGGGCTTGGGCTAGAGGAAGCGTTGTTTACAACACCTCCGTTGTTGCTGGTGGGGTTTTCGGATGGATGTGCGTTACAGCTGGAACACCAGGTACATGGAAATCAATGGGCAATGTAGCGCCGTAATTTAAACAAATCTCGACGCTTATAATTTTCAATTCTTAAGCCCGTTTAAAATCTGAGTGGTAAAGTAAAACGCCAGGATGATATTAAACGGGTTTGTTATATTCAAATCCATAAATGCGCTAACATCAGCAGCTAACACAGTGCCGGCGTTTAGCGTTGTATCATATGCAAACCTTCCGATAATAGATGCTACCAACCAAGTTAGAATCAATACTATCCATACGAAGCATACGCACATAGCAATAAAGCGCCTTGCTGGTGACTGGTGCTTGGTCGCGTTCTGATAGTCTAATACATACTGAGCTTTCTCTTTGGCAGTCCAATCAGTGCCGCTGATTTTCTCAACAATCTTTAGTGCGGTATCGCTTACACCTTGAAAGCCGAATACCTTTTTTATTAAATCCCACATCTAAACCTCCAGGAGCGGCCAATCGCCACCGTTATAAAACCAATGCTCAACATTAAAGTTAGGGCAAGTTTTGCCTTTGTCATATTGGTAATGCCCCCTTACGCTAGTTGCGTCGTGATTGATAAGTAACTTAAGCGCTTGCTGCTGGCAATTAGTGAACTTATCTTTGCCAGCTAAGCACACTCCGATCTTCTCATTGTGACCGAGGCAATGTGCACCAACCCAATACTCTGGGCGACCACACTCAATATGACCATCAACAGTGATAAAGTAGTGATACCCTATACCATCCCACCCGCGCTCTTTATGCCATCGATGAATGTCAGCTGCGGTGTCTTTTCTTCCGTTAGGCGCATCTGAACAGTGAATTATGTACTCTGTCATTATCTTAATTCCTCAAACTTGTTAGGTGTACCGCTATCAAACGCAGCAAGCCATAATAGTGACTTATTCTGATTACATGAGTAAGGATTGTCACACTTACACTTACCATCTTCACGCGCCCTGTATCCTTCATTCTTAATGCGTCTAATTGTAACAGCTGATAGTTGAGCCATTTTACACCTCATATCTGTATGAAATATCGTAAACCGCTTTTTGTGAATTGTAGGCCATCTTTTCAGTCGACCGCTTACATTTACGCTTTAAACCTGGGAACTCTTTGTGATTAATGATACATCGCATAGTATATAGCAAGCTCTTCCTGTCAACCTTCAACTCTTGTGATAACACTTCAGCGTTAACCCATTCGCCATTACGAGCCTTAATAGCATCGTATAGTCTTTGTCGGTATTCCATCATAAAACCACCGTCTTAATGACTAAACCAATAACCAAAACCACTCCAGCCACAACCAGCAACACCAATGATGATTGACCATTCTGCTCTTCTTCGTTATCTAATCGCATCACTCTCTCCTTAATTTTCAGTGCAGATTTAGCTTGTAGCGCATGCTAAACTCTCTAAATTCTTCCATTGTTTGAAATTCATCCCTGTACACTTTCCCGTTTTTCATAGTGAATATTATCGCTATGCAAGAATACTTAGTTGTAACAGTTTCAGTTTCAACACTTTCAATATCTTCACTGCTAATTTTAATTGAGCAGTCTGGAACTATCTTTATTAACATCACTCTATCCTTAATTTTTACCCACGTTAACACGGTTTAATCTAATCACTGCTCTGACCAGTTAGCGCAGCATTAAATACATGAAGCCCTACTGATGGGTGAACGCAATTCCTAAGTATTTGCGTTGGACAGTGATTCCCTTCGTAGTAAATATTTTTATCATAGTGAATACCTAGCCAATCCATTAAATCTTGCTTATCGCTTAAATTCTGACGATTGATGAAGTTTTTAAACTTAGGCTCATCATCCATCTGTGGTATTTCAAAATTGGACCAGAAAGCATGCCTCCCAATGTACTGAGGCTCAATCAATGGTTGATAATAAGGTTTAACATTTTCAACAACCCACTTCCCTTTAAAATTATGCTTTAGAAATATAGCTTGCTCATAGCATCTTAAGTCAGGATAAAGTGGTTTTCTGTTGCGACCGCTACGAATCATTTTTGTGTTAGCTTGGCACTTTGGTGATGACCATATAAAATAAAACTCTTGGTAATGCTCTAGCAGGTATTGTCTGGCATCACAAACAATAACCACATCATCAGGGTGTAATTCTTGATAAACTGCAGCAATCTTTGGGTCGCGCTCTATCGCAGTGACCTCGCAGTCATCCCACAGCTTTCTATTGCCGCCAAGCCCAGCGTATAAATTTAGAACTCTTTTATTTTTCATCACTCAATCCTTATTATAATTTAGTCCAGTTAACACCTGAATTTGTACCAAACGCATAAACCCATTCGATAAATGATGCTTACGCTTTGTGTTTAGTATTTTGGTATAACATACCGAAGAAGCGCCGACTTTATTTGTTCACTTTCGCCGTCGGATAGCTTTTTTATAATAGAGTATTTGAACTCCTTGTATGCGTCATGCGCTTCAATCTCACTATCAAACCTGCCTAAGTAAACGGTCTTTCCGTCAGATCTGCAGCTAGATTTGAATCTACCGTAAGACTTACTTACACCAAGCATCATTCCGCCTCTGCCGACACGGTGATTATTCAGAAGTCTATTTATTTTCATTTTTACAAATACACAAGTACTAGGGCTATAAACCTTGTTTCCACAAAAAAGTATGTCTTTGTCCAACTCAAGCCCTTCGTAATCATTTGAAACCATCCAATCACTGAAGTTGGAGAATGTTAACCACTCATCAACAACATAGCATCCAGCGTAAGACGGGTACTTTTCCTGATATCTAGCAGAGTAACAGCGCATAAGCATATCTCGCCATTTCCTGTACACTGGGCAAACAACCCTTAAACCTCCAACATTTGCAGATGTTGCGTAGTCCGAGTCATTTATTCCAACTCCAAAAACAAGAGTCCTTTGTGATATTGATAATTTTGTTGCTGGTATAATTGGGAAATCGTTCATAATAACCTCGTTAGTGGTCAATCGTTACTGAGAAGTTTGTGCGCCAGATTGGGTAACGAATCCAACTTTTCCCCCGCTAAAGGTAGGCACGCATTTATTGTACATCTATCTTAATTTCATTTCAGCCATAATTTTCATCTGGTTAGTTTTCCAAATATCTATCTGAAGCTCAGCAGCCTTAACCATAAGCCTAAGCTTCTCAGCGACCTCCTGAGAGTCTTTTATACCCTCCAAGACCTCGATATATTCATCGTGAGAATAAGCGTAGCTCTCACGTTCCTGCTGCGTCTTGCGCCCATTTAACTCAGCTTGGTTAATCAGTAGCGCCTTTTTACATTTTCTAAACTCCTTTAGGTAATCACATTGGGCTCGAGCCTTTGCATACTCATCAGATTTAAGTTTAAGAAAATGAAGCGCCCTCTCTAGATCTAAATCACCCATTACTTCCACCTTTCGCTATTGCGTAGTCGATATTATCAATCACAGATTGCCGTACCGACTCAGTTAGCGGAATCGACTTCATAGCGCAGCACTCAAATACTTAGCGCTCATAAGCATAACCGGCGTGAAGTCACCCTTAACTTTGCTTTTCTGGTAAAACTTCTTGGCTACCTTGGCGCACTTAACACAACCGCTACGACCTCTAGAGGAACGCTCAAAGGTTTTACACCTTCTGCATGGCGTAACATGGGTAAACGTTTCACAACCTTCAGAGATAGCTTTCTCTGCTAAGTATTGAATTGATTTCTTATTCTCGCTCATACTCTGCCCCACTTATCAAAATGACCAGCTGACCAAGCGTGAAACCTCTTCGGATTGCTTTTAGGTGAGTATGGATTTATAGCGTCCCTTGCTGCTTGCCTACCCATGACTACGAACATCAGCACGCCTCTATTAAACTCTCTTCCTGCATCTCTATATCTACTCATAACAATCTCCTTAATTTTTATAGACTGTATCACCGATCACTCTAAACACTGCTCCGACCACTTAATCGTTATCACACAGCATTTGCATTATTGCTTGGTCGGCTATCGTTGCTGCCAACTCTCCATCGATACTTACAGTGCTAGCGGCAATAGAATACTCAACACCGTTAAACGCATATTCTAGAATCTCAACATCTGCCATAACATTGTGCATCGGTTTCCATGCTTCCATAAATCACCCCTTAGTAATGTTCTTCTGATGAAAGTGGATCAACGCTAATAACACTAGGCTTGCCGTGACTCATAGAGATAACACCCTTTGCGTTTAATCTAGCCACCGCCTCGCGCCAAGTTCCTCTGGATATGCCAGTTATTGCGCAGCCGTCATCCTGCGGTAAAAGCTTGTCACCCTTGCTAAACCTTTCGCAAATATACTTCATGGCAAATTCGGTTACGTTTCTATATTTTATAATCATCTAACCCTCCCTATAGCTTTAACGTCTACAGCGTCTAGCAGCTTATCTAAGTAGCCTTTACCTTTCGGTGGCTCAATGGTATCAACTGGCATTTTAAACTCCATCTTGGGCTTCTCTGGAGCTTTGCGACCAGCGTTAGCAAGTCGGTGTAGTCGCTCTTGTATTGTTTCAGCCATCATTCAACCTCGTAATCTGGTTTAAATGGGGTTATTGACTTTATGTCCCTATCGAATAGGGTTTTCGTTAAAGTTCTAACTTCACCTTTGCTATACTTGCTGCCATCTGGATCTATAAGACTCCTTAGAAATACAACTCTATCAATGTATTTTTGAGGCATTTCAACAATAGCCAAAACCTTATAGATAACTTTGCCCTCACCGTTGGCGGTGAAGTGCCTTTCATATCCATAACCAGAACCGTCCTCCTCCTCTGTTACTTTGCATCCAGCGTACCAATTTTCCATTATTTCTGGCTCGTAGCGATTGCCTGTAATGTTTTCAATAATCTGAAATGGGTATACCATCTCGAATTCATCGCCTACGTTAATAATCATTTTTTATTCCTTAGCGCGTCAATACGCTGCTCTAATTTGGTTTTAGGTTTGTTGCTTCTAATTCGGTCTTCAACCATGTGATCGCTATCTTTATCAGCTCTAACCTTTGGTAGTGCCTTCTGGCCTTCTGGTGGCATCTCTCCTCGCTCGCTTCTTTCATGCCATCGCATATAAACCTTTTTGAATAAAGCCCGTGATTTATCTTCTGCAATGCTTCTACAGTTGAAAGCGCAATCACTCCAGACTTTGACCTCAACCTGGTTACGCGGCTTGCCTCGCTTAATCATGTGATCGTAAACTTCATCGGTATCAATGCCGCTTGCCAGCTCAAGAAACTTAGGCAGGTTTGGCGGCCATGCAATGCGCTGCTCAATTATCTGCTTCACGCCATTCTTCACAGTCGATTGATCTATCTTGTTCAGGGCTAGATTCCACATAAGAGATGGAGTCTCTCCATTCTCTCTCACCCATTGTTCCCCGTAAATCTCCGCCGCCCTCTGCCATACCCAATCCGCAGCCTGGCTGCTCTCCGTATTTCGCGTTGTTTCTTGCTGCGATACGTTCTGACGCTGATTGCTTACCAGTTGGCGTAAGCTGTCCATTGTTGGTTTCGTGCTCATCTGTCCACCTTTGGTTGTTTAGGTATGTCGAGGGGTGAAGCTTATCAATGCCGAACTGCTGCTTTGCAATGCGGGTTTGTATGTCTTGTGATAGAAGCTGGCCAAATTCAATTGGATCTGCCTTCATCTGCTTAGCAAGAGATTTAAACTTAGCTAAAGCCTTAACCTTAGATTTCTTTGGCAGACCTGCTGAATAGAAAATATCAAAACCTTGCTCCAAAGTTTTTTCGCACATATAAATACTTTCAGGAGAAGTGATAGGAGTACTGATAGGATCGTGTGACAACTTGTCACCCTCAGCATGACAACCTGTCACCTCAGCATGACAACCTGTCACCTCAGAGCTTTGTAAGTGACAAATTGTCACCCCCATTTCATCTCCAACTAAAGTGTAAAGTGATGGCCTGTTTGCTCTACGCTCAACAGTTAGCACTTTCATTTCTTCAAGAGTTTTAATCTTTCTCATAAAGTTTCTATCACTCATATCGCAAGCGTTAGCCATTTTTGATATTGAGTAGTAGCTGAACCCGTTATCATCTGCATTGTTGGCCAACTGAAGAAGCGCGAGCTTTGTTGAAGCGTCTTTAACTGGCGTGTCCCAAGCTAAGAAAGTGTATTTAGCTGACATTACACAACCCCTTCATTGATAAGCTTCTCGTTGATCCAAATCTCGCCAGCGTTGGTAAATAATGGTTGATCATAACCAAGCTCTGTTTTCTTCATTTCGCCATAGCCTTTATCAATAAACCATTGCTGAAACACCTTGCAGCGCTTCACGGCTCCGTTATACACCTTAAGCTCAGTTAGAATCCTATTGAGCTTAATTGCACTTAGCTTGTGCTTCTGCCCAACCTGAGTTGCTGTCATTAGGTTGTCGCGCTCAACAAGGCTCTCTACAAATGCTACTTTTGGTGCGTTTAGCTCAAGCTGTTTGGCTTGGTCTGCGCAAAGTTGTAGTGCATCGCCGTATGTTTGAGGTATCTGGAACTGACCAATATTTTTAAGCCACTCCAAAACCTTTCTTCTAACTGACTTGGACTCCCTCATTCCAACCAAAAGCATTTGATCGTGATTCAGGTTGTAGAATTTTATTGGCTGGTTATTCTGTGGGTGTACGAAAGTTTCGTAAGCCCCTAAATCTTCAATTTCATCCGATATCCTTACAAGAAAGTCGTTGTGCCTAACTCTAGATTCGCCGCAAGACTCTCTGAGCTCGTTTATTTTCTCGTGAAAGTCAAAGCTGCTTGTTGTTTTGCCTTGTGTTACAATTAAATTGTTCATTTGGATCTCCTAAATTGCCTCGTTGTCGCGGGGCTTTTTTATGCTTTTTCTTTAAAGTTAATCATCTTGTACGCAATCATTGCCCCCTCTTGCTCACTGATAAACACATCTCCAGACCTTAACCATCTGTAGACGGTATTCATCGTGGTGCCTAGCTCGTTGGCTAGATTCTCAATAGCTTTAGTTCTTAATGGTGACTCATCAAGTGATAGCCAATTCTCTACTAGTACTAACTCTTCCATTATTATCTCCTTTGTTATTGACGATATTAATAATATCACATGCGTTAATGCTGTCAACCACCTATCAGAAAATAAGCAATAAAAAACCCGCTAAGTGCGGGTTTGGTTGATTAGGGTTGGCTTACTTCTTGTGCACAGTTTCAAACATTTTGTCCATATTGATATGCTTAATGTTTTTACCTTTAACCGCCTTTGATAGCGCTAACAGGTAAAGTGATAGCCTATCCGCCGCTTCCTCTGGCGTGCTTTGCACTGGCATGTCTTGACCTATACTCATACTGGATATCCAGCCTCCGTTGTCGCTCTCGGTGAACGTAACCACGCAGTCGTAACCTGTACTCCTAACGCCTTTAAGCATGTTGTGAGCGGAAACTTTGAACTTACCTTTTATTGCCGATATCAATCTAATGCTGCTCATAACTCACTCCTCTAGATATCTAATACGCATCAAGTCTTGGATTGTTAACCCAGCTAGTTGCGCGTAATTACTAGCTTCTTTAAATGTCGCTGCTTGCTTCATTTTGTCTATGTACCATTGCTGCATTATTTGTTACCTATGAATGGTTCGAGCTCGGGTTCGCGGTAATGCTTACCCTTGCTAATCTTGCCTTGCTCATTAAATACAGCCTTCCCATCTTCAAACTTAGAGTGATTGGAGTAGTTAACCTCTTTTAGCGCTCCCTCGATATCCATTCCCAGCATGTGAGCTACACCGATAGCTGTAACTATTTGGTCGCATAACGAGTCGAGTAGTTCTACTTTACGATTTCTTTCTGCGGTGTTGTAACACCAATCCATAACCGCCTTATAGTCGTCAGCGGTAGCTTCTAACGAGTGTTGCGCCTCGTCATCACCCATGGCTTCGGCCATCTCTGAAACTTCTTCATAATGACAGCCAATCTGGATGCAAGCCTGTTCAATAGTCGGCTCAGGTATTGCCACTTCAAACCAGTTCTTAATATCTTTAATGTTCATGCTAATTCAACCTTGATCGTTTTTAAGTTAGTTACTTTATAGTTACCATGCGCCCCAGTGTGAACGTGGTGTTTTACTTGTGGGTATTTCTGCTGATGCTTCTCAGCGTATAAGTAAGCCTCGCGGCGTTGGGTTAGTGTCATTCTGTCGGGTTTAACTGTTATTGATTTCATTCGAATTCACTCCTATCAACCAATGTTACACAATGCGATTTACAATGTGCACGCCATATGAAGATCACCGATCCTTTATTGTTACCGTTAACTGGTTTTTGTGTGTCAGCATTAATAAAACTTATGCGGCCAGATATAAATCTAACTTCGTTGCAAGATTCGTAAGCCTCTTTAAACCATTTAACTGAAGTGTCAGAAGGGATCAGCATTACAACAGTTTTACCTTGCTTGTGTTGCTCGGCAGCTTTGCTAACCCAAGGCGTTATATTTGAGTATGGAGGGTTGCACCAGTTAACTTTACCCCATCTAGCCCACTCTGTGGTTGCGTTAATATCCTCGGTTAAGTAGCTATCGCAAAGATGATTCTGATCGCTTGCTGCCACGTCACAATCAAAATTAAAGTCTAAGTTAAGTCGGTCAAACAAAGCTTTTGGTGTCTGCCAAAGATCCCTGATCACTGTTGGCGTATTGCTTTTATGTTCTGTGTTCATTTCATGATCCTTATTGGTAGCTAACAAAGTCTATATATCCAGTCTCGCCACTATTCCGCTTTTCTTGTATCAGCTTAAGCTCATCACGGTAATGCTTTGCTATGGCTTTCTTCTGCGACTTAATACCCTTGGCTATTTGTAGTTTCTTTTCAGATAGAAGGTTCCATCGACCAGTGCCGAACATATCAATAAACCAGTCTCCAGAGGCTAGAGGGGATTCATGCCATTTGCGGTGGCATCCATTGCACAAGCAGTTAGCGTTTAACTTATCGTATCTAACCGACATGTGACGGCGACTGAATACGTGTGAACATTCCATACGGCCTTGCTTGCCACACATCTCGCAAGTGTTATCGTGTGCAGCTCTAAGGCAATCACTAAACGCTGCATCGGCTATATCTCGTTTCATGCGTTATCCTCCTGTAGTAAGTTTTGATGATGGGCATCTAGCGCCAGGTAAACTTCATCTATGTTTAGCAGGTCATCCATACCAACCCACTGACCACCGATTAAAAGGTTTAGGTGTTCGATCGTATCTTTAACTAGGTATCTGCATTCTACTTGCTGTCCGTGAATGCTTAGCTCTGTATATCGCTTCATTTTAATTTCCAATTTGTTGTTGACGGATTAATAGTAGTGCATTAAGATATGCACAGTCAAGTACAAAATTAAATACATAAGAGGATGCACAAATGGCGCAAATGAGATTGAATGAATTAGACGATAACACTAGCGAGCTTCTTACTGATGCTGCTAACCGTCTTGGGATGAAGAAACATGCATTTATCTATAAGCAGCTTGATAAGATAGCGGCGCGTGAATACGAGCAGCAGCAAAAGGAATCATCACATGAGTGATTCAATATTCGCGACATTAAGCCAGATAAACGTAAACGATAAGACCAAGGATAAAAACAAGCTTACTTATCTATCGTGGCCATTTGCATGGGGTGAGGTTAAAAAGGCTTTCCCTGAAGCTGTTTACACTGTTGAAAATCATGATGGTAAGCCTTACTTGTATGATTCTAGTTTGGGCTACCTAGTGTCAACTGTAGTGACGATTGGTGATCAATCAATACCGATGTCTCTACCTGTTATGGATGGCGCAAACAAGGCTATGAAGGCAGAGGCATACACTTACGATACTAAGTTTAAAAAAGGTATAGTTTGCAACGCAGCTACCATGTTCGACATAAACAAAACCATGATGCGATGCCTTGTTAAAAACTTAGCAATGTTCGGGCTTGGTTTGTACATCTATGCTGGCGAAGACTTGCCAGAAGCTCCTCAGCAGTCAGAAGAAGATCGCGCAGCTTCACTGCAGAAGCTTCAATCTCACATTGAAAAGTGTGGTTACACATCAGAGCAGGTATGCGAGTCATATCAAGTTAAATCATTAAGCGAGCTAACAGACGTTAACGCTGTAGCTAAACAAGTAACAGAATGGACTAAGGGGTAATTTATGGCTTCACGTGGAATAAATAAAGTAATTTTAGTGGGAAACTTAGGTCAAGACCCTGAAGTTCGCTACATGCCAAACGGTAATGCTGTTGCTAACATAGCGCTTGCAACTTCTGAAAGTTGGAAAGATAAGAGCGGGCAGAAGCAAGAAAAAACAGAGTGGCATAAAGTTGTGTTTTTCGGCAAGTTAGCTGAAATTGTCGGGGAATACCTAGCTAAAGGATCTCAGGTTTACGTTGAAGGAAAGCTTCAAACTAGAAAATGGGCAGATCAAGCGGGAGTTGAGAGGTACTCAACAGAAATAATTGTTGATGTTGGTGGGCAGATGCAAATGCTTGGCGGCAATCAAAGTGGTGGAAAGCCTAATAAGTCGCCGCAGCGACCAGCTCAAGCACCGCAAAAGCCACAGCCGCCACAAAGACCAGCGCCAACGCCGCAGCAAAACATAACACCAGACTTAGGTGATGGTTGGGATGATGATATTCATTTTAGCGGAGGCGGTAGGTAGTCGTTAATTATCTACACTTAAGCCGCTACTAATTGGTAGCGGCAACTTAAAGGAGTGATTGCAATGCAAGTACAAATATTTAAAGACATAACAACAGAAGATATCCTAGTTGACCTCGAGAAGTTGGCAGAAGATTACACCGGTCTATATGTTGAAATGGATGATCCAGAGCAGCGCAAGTATGTTAAAGAGAAAGCGCAAAGCATTAACGACATGCTAAAAACGCTAGATAGAGCGCGAATAGACAAGTCTAAGACGTTTAAATCAAGCGTTGAGACTGAGGCTTTAGAAATAAAGAATCGCCTTGAAGCAGCTAACAAGCCATTCACTTTACTTATCGATGAGCATAAGGCTGATCGCAAGAAGATCCTTGACGCCAAGAAAGCGAAAGAGGAAGTCATTGAAGCTGCCAAGCAATTAGAGTTAGATCACGAGTTCGGCCTGCTAATGAATGCGCAGTGGGATAACGACAAAGAGAAGCGAGAGGCTGAGAAAGCCGCAGAGGTTGAGCGCATCGCTGAGAACGCTAGGCAGGAGCTAATCCGAGAGCAACAGGAGCAAGCCGAATATCAAGCAAGTATAGATAAATCAGTAAAGGAAGAGGCTGAAAGGCTTGAGAACTTAAGGGTGAGAGATGTTGAACATCGAAGGGCTGTTAACCAAGAGTCAGTTAATGAGCTTGAATCGCTTGGCGTAACAAATGATCAAGCGGTAGCAATCGTTAAGGCTCTGGCAAACAATAAGCTTACCCACATTTCAATCAACTACTAAGCCGCTAAGGCGGCAATAAGGAATATATTATGAAAGTAACATTTGATTATGACTACGCTACAGGAAATATAACTGATTCAGCAGGGTTATATATTTGCATGCATGGAATGGTTCCATTCAAAGATGAAGATACTGGCGGAGCTGGTAACGTTAACTACATAAAGGAGCTGGTGGCTGCTGGCGTGTCAGTGGATGACATATTAAAACTAAAGCGAGAAGGTGCAATCTAACTGGTCAGAGCAGTCAATTAGCTAAACTGTGTAACAATACATGCAGTTTAGTTAATTGGGGTTTTTATGACGGATATATCAAAGCAGATTAAGAAGGATTTGTTTAGCGCTAATCGGCGTATCGAGAGGTTGGAGTATCAACTAGCTCAGCTGGTAGATAGCTCAGAAAGAAATACAGGTCACTATCCATCAGTATGTTGTTATGAGCGAGCTATGGATGAATCGAAAAAGTTACTTAAGGAGAAATGGTGATGAGTCAAACAAATAAAGATAGATTAGCTGGTGTGTTTATTGTTGCGCTTTGTATCCTGGTTATGTGCGCGGAGAGTTTCTAATGAATATTCCAGCTGGTGCAACTCATGTTAAACAATGGAACGGATCCGAATGGATGCCAATGCATTTAAAGGTAGGTGGAACTGGTTGTTACTTTTACAGCAATCTTAACGGGTGGCGTAAGGACTGCGCTATAGCTGGCCATATACTTGACTTGTATTATGACGAAATAGCCAGAGAGATTGATACAGAGACTCTGGAGGAGGCGGCTTGCTTTAATGCTGAATCTGCGAATAAAACAATTATAAATATAGGTGGTTTATATGAAAACAATAGGTGATTTTAAAAGTAGAGGGTGGATTGCTGTAGTTGGTGACGTTATTAAAGGTGGGGGCGGTAAAGAGAGTCATCAGCTAACAGAGCGAGACGTTAACAACATAAATTTTGGCGGCCACATCAAAGAGCGCGAAGTTAAATTATTAGTATGGCGTACCGACGTAGAGGTTAGGCCTGCCTTTAGAGGGTTAATTGACTGGGAGCGTGATGACGGCGAAGTCTTTACAGGTGTTGAGATGGCTGATCTGTGCTGGGCTTTAAATATAGTCAAATGGCGACCACACTTTCCAAGTGCTGATAAGCATGAATCAACTTGTGAGGTTAACGCAACATCGGCATTATTCGCTTTTGCTGGGTGGCTAACGTCAATGGAGAAACCAATTACATTTTCAAGTAACCACTGGGCAACACCTGCCGCTGACATGATTGCTGAATTCATTCGGGTTAACAAACTTAATGAAGAGTGTAATTTTGATAGAATTACCATACCTAACGACTTTAAGTTTCCAGAGCAAAAATCACCTTATGACGTTGACGCGCATGTTAGTGGTAGTGATGCCAGTATTCGGTATGCTGATGATAAGCCCGTATTCACTCAAGCAATGGCTGACAATAACGATATACCACCTATTGGTAGTTATGCTGAAATAGCTGAGCCAACAGAATACCTAAGTATTAGATATGAAGCAGGTTGTAAGGTTAAGGTGTATGCAATATTTACCGATGATAGAGGCGTTAAGCTAGCGGCTTTTGTAGATGACGGCGGGAAGGTTGGAGGCGTTGCCGTTGCTGAGTGCTTCAAACCAATCCAAACCGAGCGAGAAAGAACTACTGACAAGGCCGCGATATTAATTGCCAGTAAAGAAGTTTTACACAACCAATACCCAAGAGCGCTTGCTATCGCCGAGATTCTCTACGACGCTGGATTGCTAAAATAACCAACACGCTATAAACTAACCCTGCAATCACTCTTCGCCCCGCTCTCCTTCGGGGCTTTTTTTTGCGTGTAATTAAGCTAACTGGTCGGAGCAGTGAAATAGGGTTTATGGGTTATATTAAGTTATCGAAACGAAACGGAGAGAGTGATGAAAACTGTATTTAATGTAGGTGATAAGGTTAACTACCATTGTTTTGCTGGTGGAAAAGTTACAAGTAGTGGGCACCTTGTTGAGAATATTAGCTTGCAGACTAACAATTTTGGTGATGATGTTGCTTGGATTTCTGGTAAGTCTGGCTGTATATCAATGGAGCATTTGACGGAGGATAAAGGATAGTTGTTTTGTAAGTTGTAGAGCGGTATAATTGAGTTGTAGTAAAGCGGTGTGAAGAGCCGTGAAAGTTCAGTTGATTAGGGTATTTAAGTAACGTGTGATCTTTGGTGGGTTAAACTATCAACTGTCACCCCCTCTTCAACAAGGGTTACATGTTTCTTAAGTATCCTTTTTTGTGCCTAGCAGTAATGCATATAAGCGTAATCTGACCCGCAAACCTTTTAAATCGATAAGAGTCAGTAGGCACAACTCCTTTCAATGCTCCACAGAGATATGCTTGGCATGACATGGTGTTACTAATGAGGTTGATCTCTCAAAGGTGAATTAGGTTCGAATCCTAAGCCCAGCGCCAAATCCTTAGCTCAATCAGCTATCCGCACAAACGAACAATTTAACTGACTGCTGTAGTACGACTTTTCAATCTATGATTTAAGACTATAATTTAAGACTATTCGTGATATAATGATTGTTAGTTTAGTTGCGCGGAGGTTTTGATGATAACAAAGCAAGAGATAGAGAAATTTCTTAGTTATAACCCTGATACAGGATTATTTACAAGGGTTGTTGGTGGTAGCGGTGTTGGCAATGTTGCAGGGGCTGTGGCTGGGACAGATATACACGCAAGAGGTAAAACTTATAAGCGTATAACAATTTCAGGTAAGAAGTACTTTGCTCATAGACTTGCCGTAATATGCTTGGAGATGGACTTGCCTGAGTCGTGCGTTGTTGACCATATCAATGGTGACGGCACGTGTAATATATCGAGTAACTTAAGGGTTGTAAGCGCGTCTGATAATGCAAAAAATATAAAGCTGCAAGACAGAAGCGTTACTGGTGTTATAGGTGTTATTCCCAGAGGAAGAGCGTTCGAGGCGTCAATAGGGTTTAAGGGTAAATGCTTTTATTTGGGGAGATTTAAGGATTTAGAGTCCGCCAAGCTTGCTAGGTCGATAGCTGAAAAGGTTGTCGGCTATATGGATGAGCACGGCGATTACAGATAAAACAGTTTAAGATCCTTTTTTAAGATGGAGTTACTACCATCCTTGACTAAGGTCTTGTTGATACTATGGTTTAAATTAACTGAATAGATAAATAACAAAGAGGGTTTGATTGTGAGTAGAGAGATTAAGTTTAGATGCTGGGATAATGTAAGGAATGAATATCTGTCTAGCGGTAAAGTTATGATTCAAGTTTTACCAGGAAGAACACCTAAAGCAGCAGATGGATTATATTTAGACACAAGCAACTTCATGTGTGCGGATGGCCGCATGACGCTTGAACAATTTACCGGCCTGATTCACTGCGATGGTGAGGTAGCAAAAGCTGGCGATCATGTCGGTGATTGGGATCAAATTTGTGTCGGTGATAGATTCTTGGTTGACGGTATAGGTGTTTGTCATATTGTTATTTGCCCATTCTACGGGGTGTGTTTTGATGATGGTGGAAACTGCGGGCCAGTTCCAGTTATTGATTGTATTGCAGAGAATGATCGTATGGAGTTAATCGGGAACATACACGAGAATAAAGATGAGGTATGAAAACATAGTCACAGTATCAGTTGTAGCTGCTGGGCTTATATCGCTAGCTTACCTAGTAGAGTATCACCCGCCAAAGGTTACAGAGCCACCAATGAAGGCGATTAACTGTGACTATGTAGATTATCAGGGTAGAAATGTTTGCAAGGTGGTTAACGTTAGCGAAGGTGTGATAAAATAGAATCAGTTACAACGGTACGAGGAGGTGATAAATCTCGCTCCAGCTGGCGTAATAGTTGGAACTCAATTCATTATTAGGAGTAGTATATGACAGATAAGAAACCAGTAAAGCAGGATGAACCTGTCGCTGAAACACGTGGCGGAACAGTTAAGCCTGACAAGAAAGATCCAAAATAGTGATGGAATATTTAAGCCTAAGCCATGACCAGTTAAGAGGTTTAGACTTGGGCTTAATTATAACTGCGTTATACCTGTCATTAGCACTACTTATTCAGTCAAAATCCATTGCCATTTGTGCATTAGCATTTATAGCCTCAGAGGTTTATTGCTTATCTCCAGCATACTCGGCAACACTAAAGTATGATCCATCGGCAGTATTTCTAATCTACTCCTTCATATACTTTACAGTAATAAGATATTTGTCTACCTACAAAGTAATGCTAGCTTGCTTTATAATGGCTGTATTCGAATTAATAGTTTATAAGGCATACAGGGATGAAATCGGAATTGTCTTCATTGAGGGTTTCTTGTACGACAATTATGAACTACTTGTTACACTCTGCCATTTGGTTATTATCAATTCAGTTATTGACTGGAGAAAAGCTGTCGTTAGTGTTCGAGATCATTGTTTACCTCTACTTCGCGCTATCCGCAATGTTGGCCTATCTTTGCCTTGTTGACGCTAAACGCGCTACAATGATAAGAGATAAAATAACCAATAGACTTGAAGATGAATAGTATTAAGCACGGCGGAGCGCAGGAAAGCGATATAAGGGTTCTTGTTCAGCGCATAAACACGCTGGACGATAAGATTGATACTGTTAACGCCAATGTTGAAAAAACATCATCCTCGCTTGATAGGGTTGCTGATAATCTTGGTAGAGTAGCCGAGCAAATAGCCAGGAAAGAAGAAACCGATAAGCACCTATCTGAAAAGTTCAACACGCTATCTAACCGAGTAGATAAAATAGCAACCAACCAAAGAGACACCGACCTATTCATCGCAGCGCAAAAACCTTGGGCGGAATACAGAAATAAAATAATCCCATCGATAGTAGTCGCAATCATTCTTGGCTTAGCCGCAGTATTCTATTCAAACCCTTTTAAATAGCTCACTGGTCGGAGCAGTAAAAACACTAAAGCCTGATAACATAAGTTATTGGGTTTTTTCGTTTAAGGGGATTGCAGAGTGAAGATTACTGAGAAAATAAAGGAATGGCAGCTGGTGTACGTAAAAAGCGAGTGTAAAACTGAAGCTGATAAAGTAAAGGCAGACGGTGAGCTTGAGTTGGTACTGCACGCTTTCGACACGTTAATTAACAGTTCTCTTGGGCTTAATAAGGAATAGGTATGAGACAGCCTGACGATTGGTGCGAAACAGACGTTCAAATAATCCAACTTACTGATGAAGTAAACAAACAAGCCGAGCAAATCAAACTGCTGCAAGCGGATAATGAATTGTTGCGTAAATACATGTTGTTTATAGCGGAGGAGACAGATAACGGCACACTATCTATCGCAGGTGCTAACGAGTCTGCAAATCAAGCGTTAGCAGCCACGGCTAAGGGGTGAATGAAGAATAACGCAGCTTGGCAACTAACCCTCTTAACTGAGGTTTTTTACGGCCTAAATAAATAATGGTACAATGAAGCACCAGCGCAGAGCGCTTAACATCATAGGCTAGGGGCTTTAGATGGCAAAGTTAACAGATAAGCAAGAGATGTTCTGTCTTGAATATCTAATAGATTTAAACGCAACTCAGGCAGCTATCAGGGCTGGCTATGCAGAATCCTCATCAAAAGCAAACGCTAATAGAATGATTGCAAATGATTGCATCAAGGAAAGAATACAAGAGCTAAAGTCGGTAAGGGAGAAAGAGCTTAAGGTTGACGCTCTATGGGTACTAGAAAGGTCTATCGAGCTTCATGATAGGTGTTCACAGGCAAAACTAGTAACTGACCGTGAAGGCAATCCTATTAAGGATGAGGACGGAAGGCCTGTATATAAGTTTGAGCATGCTGGAGTAAGTAAAGCGTTAGAGCTTATCGGTAAGCACGTTAATATTCAGGCGTTCGCTGATAAAGTTGTCAGTGAAACCACTGTCACAGTTAAAGAAACTCTAGCGGAGAAACTTAAACGTGGCAGCAAACGCTAATCACGATCAAGCACTAAAATACCTAGACAGAATAGAAGCGTTATCAGATGAAGATATGGCTGATGCGTTCACCTATAAGTGGTTTAGGCTTAATACGTTGTACTTCATTAAAAACAAGCAGGGTAAAAAAACTCAATTCAAACCAAATGTAGAGCAAGAGCAATTCTATCTTGAGCAGCATGGTCGCGATGTAATACTAAAAGCTCGACAGCTTGGTTTCACAACATTTAAAATGATATCAGACCTAGACGACTGTCTTTTTGTTGAAAACTTTTCTGCTGGTTGTATCTGTCACAACCTAGAAGACGCGAAAGACATATTCAGAAATAAAATAAAGTTCGCCTACCAAAATATCAACGATGAATTTAAAGACGTTCTAGCGTCAATAGGCTATCCACTGCCATCTCCAGTTAACGATAAAGATAACGGGTATGTATTCGACAACGGATCAAGCGTTAAGGTTTCTGTATCGTATCGTGGTGGAACACTTCAAAGCTTGCACATTTCTGAGTTCGGAAAGATATGTAAGAAATTCCCAGATAAAGCAAAAGAGATCGTAACGGGCGCATTCGAATCTGTGGCGGCAGGTAACGTTCTTACGATTGAGTCTACAGCTGAAGGTAAAGAGGGTTATTTTTACCAGTATTGCCAGGATGCTAAAAAGCTAAAGGATATGGGAAAGAAGCCATCTGTGCTTGATTTTAACTTTCATTTCTTTGGTTGGTGGTCTAGGCCTGAGTATTCCATTGATGGAGATATAGCTGAGCAGCTTCATAAGTATTTTAACGAGTTGGAGCATAAATACGGTATACCGCTAGATGATGGGCAAAAGGCTTGGTATACAGCTAAATGGAAAGTGCTTGGTGATGATATGAAGCGAGAGTATCCATCAACACCAAAGGAGGCTTTCGAGCAGTCAATAGAGGGTGCTTACTACGCGCAGCAGTTTGCTTCAGTGTATAAAGATGGTCGAATAGTTCATGGTATGAATTCTAGCTATGACAATAAAGGCGAAGTTAATACTGTTTGTGATATCGGTATTGGAGACTCTACAGCTATATGGTTTTACAGGTTGGTCGGTAGAGAGGTTCACGTTGTCCATTATCACGAGAATAGTGGTGAGTCGCTTGGGTACTACATAAAGTACATTCAGGATAAGCTAGATAAGGAAGGTTGGAGCATGGGTAAGAATTATGGCCCTCACGACATGAATAACAGAGAGTTTGCCAGCAAGGGAAAGACCAGAAAGGAGCTGGCAAAAGAGGGTGTGGAATATGGCGGTAAAACATATTCAATGATATTTGATATCGTGCCTAAGCTTTCAATTGATGATGGGATCCAGGCTGCTAGGTCTATACTGTCAAGATGTGTATTCGATGAAGTTTCAACTGAGCAGGGTGTAAAGTGCTTAGAGTCTTACCGAAAAGAGTGGAACGAAAAGCTAGGTTGCTGGAGAAACGCTCCACTTCATGATTGGTCATCTCATGGTGCTGACGCTTTCAGGTATCTAGCAGTAGCTGAAGATAAGAAGGTATTCGCTAAACCTAAATTCGGTCTAGGCGTTTAGTAATGATACAATACATAAAAATTAAACAAGGGTTATAAAATGAGTTCACTACATCCAGACTATGTGAAGCTGCTTCCACGGTACAGAATGATTAGAGATTGCATTAATGATGATGTGCAGTCTGGGCTTCAAGTTAACACTTCAGTGACTACCGTGCCGAGTGAGGTGTATGTTAATTACTTGACTAGAACGCCAGGCATGAGTGACGAAACATACAGGTTGCTTTGTCAGTTAGGTCGATACGTTAACGTTACCGGTTCAACGCTTGATTTTATGTCTGGCGCAGTATGGCGAGTGGATCCAACTATTAAGCTGCCAACTTCTGTAGAGTACCTAGAAGAGAATGCAGACGGTGAAGGCAATTCGCTTAAGTCATTAGCTAAGGCTACCGTATCGGATGGGATATCTATGGGCCGTTTTGGTCTATTGGTTGAGCCTCCAATGCAGATGGTTGACGACGAAGGTAACTCAGTTGAAGTAACCCGCAACGCTCAGAATAACGGCATGGCTAACACCTATATTAAGCCATACACTCCTGAATCGATAGTTGATTGGGATACTACAGTGATTAATGGTGTTAAGTCTTTATCTCTGGTTAAGCTGCTGGAGATTGTCAGCATTAGGGATAACTCTACATTCCAAACTGAAGAGGAGGAGCGATACAGATTCCTTATCTTAACCGATGAAGGTTATGAGCAGAGAATATATAAAAATGTAGAAGGAACAGAGATGGTCGGAGAACCTGTTTTAGTTACTGACTTCGACGGCAGGAGATTAGATCACATTCCATTCTATTTTGCTGGTTCAAAAAATAACGATCCAGAAGCTGACAATCCTCCATTCTTCAAGATTTCCAACATTAACGTTGCCCACTATAACCTTGATGCCGAAAACAGATTGAACCTTAAGTTAAATGCCACAGGAACAATGGTGGTATGGGGTGATAACGCTGACGCATTCGAGAATGCAACATTGTCAGTCGGTGGCGGTAATGGTCTTTATGTGGGCACTCAAGGCGGCATGGATATTAAGCAGATTGAAGCAAATGGCGCGCTACCTGCCGCTATGGATGCTGATTTGCAGTCTATGATCCAAATGGGCGCAAGGTTGATCACCAAAAACGGAAGTAGAACGGCTGAAGAGGCTAAACTTTCTGCTGCGCAAGAGACGTCTGTAATGTCTAATACTGTAGACAATGCGGAGGACGCATTAACTAAAGCTATCAATGAAGTTATCTGGTTTCAAACTGGCAGCGAGCAAACATTTGATTTCGAGTTAAACAGAAGATTCTTTGTTGAGTCAATGACAGCGCAGGATAGAGCGCAGTGGCAAAGTGATGTAAACATGGGTTACGTTGCGTTAACTGAGTACCTAGAAGCGCTAAGGAGAGCTGGTATCATTGATAAGACACCTGATGACATGATGAAGCTTGTAGAAAAGCAAGGTGATTTAGGTGGTGTTAGCAGTGACAGTTCAACTCCTAAAGAAACCACTGGGGCATAGCAATGGCAACTAGCCAGGTAATTATCGATGCAAACGCTGTGCACCAGATTAGCATGCAGCGCTTATCAACAGGTCAAGCTAAGAAAGTTGACCCTTACCTAAGGGCCGCGCAAAAATATATCCGTGAAAGGTTAGCTAAAGAACCTAGCGATACAGTAAGTGCTGCTAGGCTTAATAGGCTTCTAGATGACGTTAACGATAATATCAAAGGGATTTACACTGATTGGAATAAGCAGCTAACCATTGACCTAGGCGATATTGCCAAGATGGAGGCTGACTTTCAAGTTGACACTATAAACACGGCAGTGGTTAACGTGACGTTAGGCGCACCTTCTACTGATAAAGTAATGGCCAGCGCAAGGGCTATGCAATTGCCTATTGAGGCAAAAGGCACTATCTCAATGCGCAAGATGCTTAACCAGTTCCCATCAAAGGAAACTAAGCGCGTTGTTAATGCCATTAACATCGGATTATCTGCAGGAGAAACTACTCAACAGGTATCTAGGCAGGTTTCATCAATCATTGGTGGAATTAGTAGGAGTAATTCATTTAGCCTAACTAAGACGGCTATATCGGCAGTGCAGTCAGCAGCTAAAGATCAAACCTACAAAGAAAACTCGGATATCATAATTGGCTACAGATGGATATCTACCTTGGACGACTCAACCACCAATCAATGCAAGGCCTTAGATCAAAGGGTTTTCCTTAACTCAAATACATCTGAGATTAAGATTCTGCCGCCAATTCACTATGGTGAGAGGTCAACAACCGTACCTGAAATTAACGGCAAGTATACGTTCGATGATTCTGCAGCAAAGAGACCGTCAATTGGTGATGAAGGTGTTCAGCAGGTTGGCGCTAAAGAGGATTACTATACATTTCTACGCAGACAGCCAGCAATGTTCCAAGATGAAGCGTTTAACGGCAAAGAAATGGGCAAGGTGTTCAGAAATGCCGGTTTAACTAACGATGAGTTTGCAAAGGCTGCTATTGATAGGTTCGGCAATCCATTAACGCTGGAGCAGATGTCCAAAAAGAATAAGAAGATCTTAGACTATTTGAGTCGGTAATCCGCTAACTATGCGAATTAGTAAAATATTGATATAATGATTGCGCACAACAGAGTTGTGCATAATGAGGCTAACTGTTCCTAGGGGGAGCAAAAGATGGAAATCACACCAGAAGTACAAGAGCTGTTAGATAAACAGAAGGCGGAGCTTACAGCTGCATTCAATGCTGAAACAGATGGATTAGTTAAAGCTAAGAATGATTTGCTAGCAGAAAAGAAGCTGGCACAGGAAGCTGAAGCGGCGGCTAAAACAATCGCTGAAAATGAAGCGCTTGATAAGGCTAAAGCCAATAAGGACGTTGATACTTTAACGCTCTCGTATGAAGAAAAGCTTCAAGGTTTGACTGCTCAACTAAACGAGTTAAACACTAAAAATTTAAATGCTGCAAAGAGTCAATTAGCTAATGACTTTGTTAACGAGCATGTTGTAAACGATGCGTTCAGTAGGCAAGCTATGGCCGAAGCTTACAAAGGGCGCATTGATATCCGAGACGGTAAAACTGTTGTATTAGACCCACAAGGCAATCTAACAGCGTTATCAGTTGAAGATTTGAACAAAGAGTTTATCAGTGCGTCAATATATGGAAATCATATCGTGGGCACTAAAGCAACTGGAGGCGGGGCCGAAGGTAATAAAGGCGGTGGCAGAGCTGTTAGCCTTAAAGATATGACAGCAACACAGGAGGCAGCGTTTGCTAACGCTAATCCTGAAGCATACAAACAACTAATAGGTAATTAAAATTATGGCTACCGTACAAATTTCTGACATCTACAACCCGCTAACGTTTGCTCGCCGTGAGCAAGAGGCTCAAATTGAGCTTAACGCATTCTTAGCATCTGGTATCATCGTTCAAGACCCGCGAGTAAGCGACCAAGCTTCAGTTGGTGGTAACAAGGGCGAAATGCCTTTCTTCAAGCCTCTAGGAACTCCAGAGCCTAACTACTCTAATGACGTTCCCGCAGACACTTCAACACCAAACAAGATTACATCTGCAAAGATGGAGTGGCGATTAGCAAGTTTAAACCAGTCTTGGTCTACAATGGATCTCGCTGTTGATTTGGCGCTAGAAGATCCAGTTCAAGCTATTACAGGTCGAATTGGTAAGTATTGGGCAACAACTGAAGAGCGCCGACTTATTCAATCGTCTCTAGGTGTACTTGCTGATAACGTTGCTAACGATGCTGGCGACATGGTTGTTAATATTGCAACTGATGCAACTGGAGCGCCTACAGCAGCGGAGCTAATTAGTGCTGACGCATTGATTGACGCAGAGCAAACAGCGGGTGACCACCAAGGTGGGTTTACAGCTATCGCGATGCACTCAGTTGTTTACTCAAACTTACGTAAGCAGCAGTTGATTGACTTCGTCCGAGATGCTGACAACAACACAATGTTTGCTACCTATGGCGGTAAGCGCGTAGTTGTTGACGACTCATTGCCAGCTGTTCCAGGCACAAACCGAGTGACATACACTACTGTATTGTTTGGTTCTGGCGCTTGGATTATGGGCAACGGTCGAGTTAAGACTCCATCAGAAATGGATCGCAAGCCTGAGAATGGCAACGGCGGCGGTGAGGAGCTTCTTTATTCTCGCAGAGCTGAGATTATCCATCCGCTAGGCTTTAGCTTCACATCTGCATCCGTGGCAGGCCAATCAGCTACACTTGCTGAGCTTGCTAACGCTGCTAACTGGGATCGCGTTTGGGAGCGAAAGAACGTGCCATTAGCTTATCTACAAACCAACGGATAATTAATTATGGCTAAGAAAGAGTTATCAATTGATGAGCACAACAAAGCCGTTGCTGAAAAGGTTTCAAAACTTAAGGCTGAGCTTAAAGAGGCTAAGCTAGAGTTTAAATCTGAGGCGTGCAAGCCGCAAGCGACACTAGCAGAGTGCAATGCTTTAATTGCAAAGCATAGGCTAATGAAGAAATAAGCCCGACAAGCTGACAAAAACCCACTTTAACAGGTGGGTTTTTTATTTCCTGTGATTTAAGTTATACTAACAAGGTGAAAGAATTGAGGGCTTTCACACGTTAACAGGCCTGTTAGCACCTCTTACCCTCAAGTTATACCCTCAAGCCCCTTCGGGGGTTAATCCCTCTGAGAATGTTTTATGCCAACAAAAAATGATTATTTAAGAGTGCTTACCACCGATATCCTACCTGATGGAATATCCGAAGGCTTTAGAGCTTTGACGGTTCAGTCATACGTTGAAGCAAACTCTAAAAATGGAGTTCAGCACGAAGGATCTGTTTTACTTACTGCTGTACCTGGAGCTGGAACCAATGACACTATATTTTTAACTGGCTCACTACCTGTTTCTTTAAAGGGTAGGGTTATTAGCTACTCAGGTGAGGGAGTCACGGGTGAGATATTTAGTGGGGCTACTTACACTGGAGGAACTGAAGCAGCTTACCAGAACGCATCAGACATAAATCCAGTTGAAGGCGAGGCTAAAATTATAGTCGGGGCGTCAATAGTGACCGATGGCTTTCTAGCGTTCGCCCCTGTTTACTCACTTGGTAATAAGTCAAATCAAGGTCAAGGCTCAACCTCTTCTGTGTTGGGTGCAGAGAGATTGCTCAAACCTAACACCGCTTACCTTTTGCGATTAACGTCTTTGGATGCTTCTGCGCAGGATATATCAAGTTATCTTAGCTGGTATGAAGGGGGTTTGGATTTACCACAACCCTAAATAAAAAGGCCTCTTAATTGAGGTCTTTTTGGTTTACTTTAAAGAAAGGTATGCATCCTGATAGCTTTCATAGGTGAACTCTATAAAAGCTATTGAGTATGAAGACACAAACTTGCCACCGCTCTTCTTATCCTCTATAGCGTCCATTGCCAAAACTTGCCAGTCATCATCGCCACACACCTGAGGCTCTGATGATATTTGCATAACTTTATTGCCATGATTAAAATAAAGACCTTTCATACCTAACACCCCGTAAATACTGGCAAACTTGCCACCTTCTTAACATTAACCACTCTATCTTTCTTGTTGTTATCAGCAGCGATAACCCACATAGAGCGATGACCTTGCTTGCTTCGGCACTTTGCCAAATCTGCGTTTACGCTATCTGTACCTGTGTATGATTCCATTTTATTTAGATTCTCCGCATTCGCAGCGATCTACCATTATCTGTAGGTCGCCGTAGCTGTCAGAGTTTAGGATAAATTCAAGCTCCTCGCCACATTCCTGACATTTCACGTAATCAACTTGAATCTCAAGCTTCTTCTCAACTTCAACTGTATTACTCACGGCAATCACTCCTTATTAATTTACACACACTATAACGCCAAACTTTCGTTTCACTGCTCCGACCAGTACAATATGGTATACTGAACAAAACTTAAACGAGGCTTAGAGATGGCTGTAACACTTATACTGGAAACAGGCCAGGGCGAAGAAAACGCCAACACCTATATTCTGCTTGCTGATGCTCGAACTCTTGCCGAGCAGTTTAACTGGGCGCTTCCAACTGATGACGAGGAAGCCAATCAAGCGTTGATTAATGGGTTCTACTACCTTAATACGCTAGAAGGTCAGATGTGCGGTGAGAGGACGTGGGAAGATCAAGAAGGAGCGTTTCCTAGGTCGGGATGCTATTGCGGTCCGTTCCTCATTAGTGAAACAGGAATCAAGAAAGAAGTTAAACAGGCTCAAGTTAGAGCTGCAGTAACTTATGGCGCTGGAACTGATGTCAATCCAGACAATGACGGCAAGAATATAGCATCTGAAGCTGTGAGCGGTGCGGTAAGTGTATCTTACTTCAACAATGGTAAAACTGGCGGCTCAGTTAAAATAACTGAAGCTGAGGCGTTTCTGCAGCGTTGCTACTTAACTGGCAATTCAGCGTATAACTTTAGAACCCAGCGAGGCTAATCATGGCATTAGACCTATCAGCCACAGCAACCAGACTACTGAGAAAGCTAGCGGCTACATCTGAAAGCGGCTTTCTAGTTAGGCGTAGAGTTGTTGGTGGCGGTTACGATCCAATTAACGGTGATATACCTGGCACTAATGAGGACACAGGCTTAAACGGTGCAGCCCTGAAAAACATTCAAGGGCTAATACCTGATAGTAGAATAATAGTAGACGCCCAACCGATAGTAATTGATAACAAGGTTGAAGTGCTTACTGACGATTCTATATTGGTTGGCGGTGTTGGTAAGTCGGTATTGCAAGTGGATACTATTAACCACGCTGGTACTGTTCAGGCTTATATTATACAGGTGAGTATATGACTAAAAGAACTATCAAGATGTCTGACGATTACTTTCAGGCGGTTTGCGATGCGATTGGATTCAGCCCGCAAGGTATAACAAGGCTAGCTGTTGAGCTTGAGGTTGGAGCTCCTATAGTTGTTCACGAGTCTAGGCATCTTACTGACGAGGAAGATTAATGTCATTCGATAAAGAGCTACAGAAAGCATCTGAGCGCACAATTGAGCATGTTCAGAACGTGTATCGAGCTAGCGCGTTCAAAGTGTGGTCTGAAGTAATTTATGCTTGGCCTGTCGGAAATAAATCTCTCTGGAAAAACCCACAGTCTGCACCTCCTTCATACACAGGCGGCTCAAGTAGAGCTAACTGGTTTGTTACCGTTAGAAGCCCATCAACGCAATACAACCAAAGCAACATAGATAAAAATGGCGCTAAAACGGTTAAGCGTGGCGCTGACAAGATATTAAACGCAAAAGACCCTACTACATTCTTTTTCACTAATAACGCCGTATATGCGCGTAGAATTGAATATAATGGTTGGTCTACACAATTACCCGCTGGCACGGTCAGAAGCATTGCAAATCGATTTAGCCAATACGTAAAGCAAAATGAGAACGTGAGATAAATTATGTTCAATGAAAGAAGCGCATTAATTCAAGAGTGGCTAAATAATTCAGAATTTGGATTAACCACTGCCTACCCTAACAAAAAGTTTACCCCAGTTAGCGGCCAGTCATTTGCAGAGCTTACATTTCTTGGTGTTGCCGAAACACCTCTAGAGATAGGCGATACACCTACAAATATAAATGACGCAATCTTCCAGATATTGCTAAAGTACCCAGTAGAAAAAGGGGATCAAGATGCCATTAAAAAGTCTGATGAAATCAAGCAGAAGTATAAGCGCGGAGTCAGATTGAGTTATGGCGGCGACACTGTAGACATTCTAACTGTTGATTTCGGTACTGGATTCAATAGTGATGGCTGGTTTGCGCTTCCTATTTCGGTTAACTGGAGAGCTTACGTTTGCTAGGTGATTATACGATTAACCCTTGGGCTGGGATTGTCACCGATAGGCTAGCAATGCTTATCGGTGATCAGCTGTTTTACGTGAATGAAGAGACGGGCGATCTAGACGAGTTTGTTATTGTTCACTAGTCATGCGATGAGGATATAACCTTAACTGATTCCAGTTTAGAGCCAATATCCCCATTGATTTCACGATAGTTAACAATATCAATCTCAATTCCCGTTACTTTACTTGATGAGTTATTAGCGGCAACAATGCGATTAATAATATTCTCAAGGTCAATCTTTAAATCTCTTACTTCTGAATTAGCCATAAATCCTCCTTATTTAAAACCCAACATTACCACACAATATCAAGCTAACTGGTCGGAGCAGTCATTAGGTGTTAAAATGTTGTGGAATCGATTCAAACAAAGAGAGATATAACATGACATGTCAAAATCCAGCATCGGGGAATAAATTCAAAGTTTATAAAACTCCTGAGCTAACCTGTAACGTGCTTCCAGATAATCCAGTGTGGACGCCTATCCGTGAAACTAGTGGTTTTTTTACACTGGGAGTTGATAGCGCCACAGTAAAAGAGCTTAACGGTAAGCGCGATATTACTGGCTTCATCCGAGGGAGAGAAACGCCAGCAGGTGAAATCGCAACTGCAATGTCAATCGGATCACACGATGATATTTTTCAAAGCGCACTGCAGGGAACTTGGTCTGCTGGCTCAAAAATCACTGGCCTGACTGTTGATGTTGACGCTACAGCAAAAACATTCACTGATGCAGCAGCTACCTTTGTTACCTCTGGAGTTACTGTTGGGCAGCTAGTTAGATTTGACGGGTTAACTGGTGACAACTCTAAACCTTCAATTGTAACAGCGGTTACTGAAACGGTAATAACTTCTAGCAATGCTGTATGGCTATCTAATGAGGCTGGAGTATCTACAGACCTAACTACAGGTGATGCGCTTAAAGTTGGCACTACTCGCCGAACTGACTCTATTATGGGTGTTATAGATATTGGCTCTGGTCAGTTTGAATATCATATTATCACCGGTGTTGAGTTTCATGATTATTCAGGTAGTGTTGCATTAAACTCTGCTATTGAAATGACGCACACAGGCACAGGCCGAACATACCTTGAAGTAACTAAAGTTGAGCCAGCAGGTTCAACTTACAACGTTGCTACAACCACCAAGCCATTAAGTGACTTAGATTGCCGCGTGTTTACTGATGGCGCTCCGACTCGACTAGCAACCAGTTTAGAGCTTGGGTTTACAGGCAACGTTACTCCAGGTGGTGAGCTTGGCGTGAATGGCGTTGCTTACATGGACTATGGTGAAGCATCTAACACTTTATCTGTAGGTTCTGCATACATTGACGCCACAGAGTTTAATAAATTCCGTAACGGTGATGTTTCTACTGTATCGGCTATCATAGGTAACAATGAGGGGTCAATGTCTTGGACTTGGCATCAATCAAACTACCTAAATGCTGGCCCTGTAATTGAAGGTCCTGCAGCCATCACCGAAACATTAGAGTTTCAACCAATCTACAACCAAGCAGAAGATACATCGCTAACTATTCAGCGTATTATCTACTAAAGTTTATGGCGACCGTGAAAGCGGGTGGTGATGAGTGGCCTCAATCACCTTTACGCCAACCCCTTGAGGCTAAACTATGAGGCCAAATCATGAACCTAGATGACATTTTAAACACAGAAGACTTTACCACTCACGATGTTTCGATTGAGGTTAAGGGCGGAGTTATCACTCTGCAAGTAACCGATAAGTTCACTTCAGCATGGAATATCGCACAGCTTAATTTCAATCGCGCGCAATCTAAAGTGTATATGCAAGCCCCAAAGGACAAAGATGAGCAAGTTAAATTCTTTGATTCTGGTGAGTTTGCCAAGCTTATTAAGCCTGCTGAGCATCAGTTATATGCTTCTCTTGTTACAGGCTGGAGCCTAGAAACTGAATTAACGCAAGAAGGTGTTGCTAAGTTGTTTGACGCATACCCAATCGTTGCACCTTCAATCGATAGCCACTTAAATGTGATCGCTCATAAGCGTGATGCTGAAAAAAAAAGCTTATTGAAGCAGTCCAATACCGATTCCAGCGAGAAAAACAAGGCAGAACAAAAAACGTAACGGTAAAACAAGAAGAGGAGGCCTTGCTTAAAATGATGGGTAAGAGCCTCCCGCCCGCTCCAGAGTTCCCGCAGTCTATGATGTACATCTACAATCTGTTCATTTCGGTTAAAAACTCAACTCGTGATACAATAACGGCACAAAGTATCCTTAACTATTGCCAATTGTTTAGAACATCTATTAACGCGTTTGAGGCCGATGCGATAATGGAGCTAGATAACGCATATCAAAAAGAGGTCTTAAATGGCTAACGATGCAAACCTAGTTATCAACGTCACTGACAAAGGGACGATAAAAAAGTCAGAGAAAGACCTCAAAGGGCTAACCAAAGAAGGCAAGAAGGCAGAAACACAGTTTAAATCGTTTGGCAAGAATGCTGCGGCTGCCGTTGCGGCAATCGACGGACCTCTTGGCGGCGTATCTTCACGAGTATCATCTCTAACAACTGTTTTATCATCTGGAACAGCTGCTATTACTGCGACTGCTTTAGCGGTTACAGGTTTAACGGCATCGCTATTTAAAGGTGCAATCGCTTTAGATGAGTATGAAGTTGGATTGAGGCGTACTGAGCAGATCCTGAAAAATACAGGCTTTGCTGCTGGACTTACTGCGGAACAGCTAAGAGAGCAAGCTGACGCGCTTGGCAGGGCTACGCTATCTAACACTCAAGAGATTCAGGCTGCACAAGCTCAATTAGCAACGTTTAACCGTGTTGCTGGAGAAACTTTCACGAGAACAATTGAGTTATCTCAAGACTTGGCAGAGTCTGGGTTTGGATCCGTTACATCTGCGGCTGTCGGCTTGGGTAAGGCGTTACAAGACCCGATTAACGGAATGGTATTGCTTACCAAGCAGGGATCGCTTACCAAGGATGAGCAGAAAGAAATTGCTAAAGCGTTTGAAGAGACAAATGACTTAGCTGCTGCTCAGGGTGCAATTCTTGACGCTATCGCAAATCAAGTTGGTGGAGCAGGTGTCGCTGTTGCTGTTGATACTCTTGCTGGTAGCTGGGATACGTTTGCCGATGCGCTAGAAAAGTTTAACGCTGCTGGTGCTGAATCTACAGGCGTTGGTAACGGTATCAGATTCTTGCTAGATACTATGTCTGTCGGTCTTGATAACCTAACTGAATCGCTTGATAGAAACTCTGAGGCTGGATTTACTGCGCTAGTTAAAAGGCGTGAAGAGCTAAAGGATCAGCTTGCACTATCTAAGGAATCTATAGCTCAGGGCATACTATTCCCAGTAGCAAACGTGCAAAGGGAGCTTGATAAAGCCAACGCGGCAATTAAGGAGGTTCAAGACGCGCAGATAGCAAGAATAAAACGTGAGAACGATGCGCAACAGAAGTCATCCGCCTTGCAATCGTCATTAGAAGAAAAGCAGGCTGCTGCAAAAAAAGCAATTGACGACCAAATAATTGAGAGAGAGGCTAAAAAAACCCAGTCAAAGATTGATCAACTAACAAGTCTAAACTTAACTGAGCTTGAGTTAATCAACAAGCAGGAGCAAGACAGGTTAGCGATCATAGCGTCATTCAGAGAGCAGGAGGGGATACTTCAATCAGACCTTGACGCAGCAGAGGCAGAGATTGAGACAAACGCAACCGTTCGCCGTAGAGAGCTTAGAGCTGCAGAACTTGAGGAGATAATTGCCTCCGAGGAAGAAAAGAAAGCGATACAGCAAAAGGTTTTAGATGACCAAGTAGCAGCTGAAGAGGAGGCTAACAAAAAGAAGAAGCAGCAAGAAAAGGATTATTTTGATAGCTCGGTATCATTAATCTCTGCTCTAGGTGGTGCTCAGTCTAAAGCGGCTAAGGCTGCATTACTTACTTCACAACTTTACGCTCAGAAAGAGTTGATCATAAACAATGCCGAAGCGCTTGGTGAGGCGTGGGCTTCGGGGCCATTCCCTCAAAACTTACCGGCAGTCGGTGCAGCTACCGCAGCATTCTTGCCACTTTTCGCAACAGTCGCAAGCGCTCGCGCTCAAGGCGGCGGGTTAGCGGCTGGCCAAGTAACACAAATAAACGAAAGAGAAGCTGAGCTATTCGCGCCCAACTCTAACGGTCACGTTTTCACGCAAAAATCAATGCAAAACATGATGAATAACGCAGCAATGGGTAATGGTGGTGGCGCAGTAAACAACTTTTACTTTCAGGGATATAATGACGCTAACGTTTCAGAAGTTGCTAACGAGTCTGGTGGGGTTGACGTTTACATCACAAGAGAAGAGGCTAACGATTTGATTGTTGGTCAAATGACTAACCCATCAAGTGAAGGTTTCCGTGGTATGCAGTCAGTAAGTAATTTAGGGAGAACATAATGGCTATTATTGGTGATGCAACTGATTTAAATACATTTGCATATGGCGGCGCTAATTTGCTGCCTGATAGAGACTCATACCAGCTAGCAACGCCTAACGGGGTTGTTACAAGCAATATCGCTGGGGGACTAACAAAACTAGGCCTTCAATACTTTAACTCACCAGCCAATTTAACAGTTACTTACTTCATGGAGTCGGTAGCAAAGATTAACTATGTCAAGGCTTTCTTGCGTCAAAACAATGGCGAGAAGTTCATTGCATCACTTGCAGTTGATTACGGCACCGTCGAGGAGTACGTAGTTCAATATCTAGGTACGCCGCAAATATCAGAAACAGGATTCAATGGCACTCTAAGATTGTCACTTGAGGTTCAACCAAGCTTTGACGCTTGCATGGATCAATTCTCTGTAGACTTTGCGTGTATGGGTAACGATATTTGCGAGATATTTAATCTAGTTGATGAAGGGATTAAGGCTAAACCAAATGGCTAATGAAACTGCAGAGCTAACAGAGTTAATAGCATCGTTCACCACAGGAAAAGGTGAGGTTGAGATAGTAAAACTCAATCATCAAGACTGGGCGGAGCCCTTATACCTAACAAGCAACCTATCTAGCGGGTTTGTGATAAATATTGATGGAGTTGATACACCTGTAATGTATGCACCCATGACGGTTGGCGGTGAAAGCTCAGGCAAACTATTGCTTAACGACAGGGATTTAACTGTGCAAGGCATTAATGACCTAGTGGCAAACTATGAAGATCAAATACCACTTGAATCTGAAGTTAAGCCTACAATGGAAGTTAGCACCTATATTGCTAGTCGTGATTTAACGCTATCCACAATATCTAAAGGGCCGCTTAAATACTTCGCTAACCTTATCTCATACAATCAAACAAACAATGCCGCCACAGTAGCTTGTTCAACAACCCGAACAAATGACGGGCAGACTGGAACAAGCCAAACTATTACCAGGTTCCCAACATTGTCGGGGTTCAAGTGATTACCTATGAAAAGCATTCTTACAACTGCAGTCAATACGCTATCGAGCGCGTTAACCAGTTAAGAAATCTAGGCATAAAATTCACTACTGGTTCAGAGTGGCAGGTGTCATTCATTAGGCTTCTAAGGTCTGACTTCACCGAAATATTTAAACCTGTTGACGGGTGTATGGTTGTAATGAGTCAAAAAACTGGCGGCTTACATCTTGGCGTTTATGAGAACTATGGTGTAACACATAACTACAAGCCTAACTCTGGCGCGGGTAGTGTTATAATAAGCGATATCGGAACAATAAACGCAGAATATAAAAGGGTTAGGTTTTATGATCACAATAAAGCTATTTAGAGATATCGATGATTACGAGACAGTTAAAGCTGAATCCGCTCATGATTTTATGCGCGACAATATAGAGCTGTTTCATAATGGATTTAGGCTTTATAAGGAGCAAGCTTCAGAATCATCAGATATAACTGAAGACGTACAAGCGCTTATCGATGCTAAGATGTCTAACTGTGATCTAATATGCCTTAACCCAGCTAAAGGCCCAGAAACTTGGATCCCTTTGATTATTTCTGCACTGGTATCTGTTGCTGTTGTATTATTAAGCCCAACACCAAAAGCCCCTGATAACTCAGAAAGAAGCCAGTCAAGCACAACTAATTCATTAGGCGGCCGTGACAACTCAATAAACCTTAACGCGCGTAACGCTGATATTTGGGGAAAGGTGGGCAAAGCCTCTCCTGATTTACTGCAGGTTCCACACTTTAGATTCGAGAATAACGTTGAGACCGAGCATTTTGCGCTAAACCTTGGCGATGGCAAACTACTTCAAGAAAACGTTGCAGACGGTGACACGCCATTTAAATTCTTAATAGACTCAAAATATAACTCTTGGTGGCCATTCAAACACCCAAATAACGGAGACTCTCCAGACCTAGTTATAGGCGGCTTAATAGACAGAGATTTAAACAATGTATTCCAATCTAAGGAGCTTAACCCTGCTGAACTGTTACCACCAAATGATCTAGATACAGATTTAGTCGTATGGTCGCTTACTGGGACTGGATCCGTAGGCTCTCTAGTTGCTCAAAGTGCGCCAAGTGGGTTTGATTTAACTGATTACTTCACTGCTGGCGACATCTTAACTATGGACGAAATGAACTACTTCGAGCCAGACGGGACGGTAACGCTTTACGGCGATGGCGGCGGAGGCGGAACGATAAGTAAAGACTTTGACGCGCTAAAAGATCCTATTGATATCGGAGACAGCAAGTCAATTCAATACTTGGTAACAGCAGTTACACCAACAGAGATAACCGTTGATATACCAGCATCCGCGCCTGCTAATGTATTAGCGTCTTGGGCGTTAATGTCTGGCTACGTGGTACCAACAATCGCATACAGAGCTATAGGGTTTGTTGCGGTTAACTTCTATACATTTGATGACGATGTAACGGTTGGTACATGGTACGGGGATGTAGGTTTAACTGAAAATGTTACAGTTAGCACAAACTTTTACTCTCCAGTTGTTGGGTTTCCTTTCGATGGAACAATAGGCCCGTTCACAGTACCTACAGATGTGGATTCAATCACGGTTAACTTTGTATCGTCGAGTGGATTTTACAAACTTGATAGGAATAATGAAATATACATCGAGGCGGGCGTAAGGGTTGTTGTTGAAGAGACTGATTCTGATGGTTTGCCTTTAGGGCCATCAATCACAACAAATATTACTTATACAACAAACTCAAATAAAACAACTGCTCAAGCTGCGCAAACATTAGATATAGATAACCCGTATGATTACGCAAAAATATCATGTGTTAGGACTACAGCAAGAGACAAAAGCGACAACATTTCAAACGTTGACCAAATTGTATGGCGTGATCTCTACTTTATAAATAATGTAGGGCCAACCGCTCCAGATAACTCATCAATTGCTCAAGTTGCAGTGCAAAGCAATACCGCATCGCAAGGCGTTAAAGCTAGGCAAGTAAATATGGACTTAACCAGATACATAACCCCATATATTGGTAATGGTCAGTTTGGCGCTGAAGTTCCCGCGTCAACAGTTGCAGAGGTGTCTATTGCGCTTGCTTTAGACCCGCTTAACGGCAGGCTAACACTAGATGATATTGATGCTGATTTATTGTTATCTGTTCAGGAACAGTTAAAGGCGTATTACGGCAACGATCAATACATTGAAGTTGGTTATAACCTAGACTCAACAACTTTAAGATTTCAGGATTCGTTTAATCTTTTATGGAACGCTGTCAACTGTAAGGCATACGCTCAGGACGCCGTATACAAGGTTTATCCAGATATTGAGCGCACAGTATCATCTAAGCAATTTACGCACCGCAATAAGATTGTAGGAAGCGATAAGCGCGATAGAAGGTTCTCAGCTAAAGATAATAACGATGGTGTAGAGCTTACATATAGAGATAACAACACCGGCACCTTTGAAACCGTGATACTTCACGTTAACGGTATCGATTCAACTAATAGGCTTAAAATTGAGCTATCAGGAGCTGTGAATAACATTCAGGCGACTACAAGAGCATATAGAGAGCTTAACTACATTAAGTATTCAAGGGTTAATATGTCCTTTGATGCTGACGGAATCGGAAGGCTAACAGTGCCAGGTGAGCGAGTTGATAATGTAGACGGAACCAGAATAAGTAAACGTGAAAATAACACCAATTACTATAATATCTATGATGGCATGGTGCAGGATATAAACGGGTTTACCGCTTTACTATCTCAACCGGTGGTTTTCACTTCTGGAGAAACCCACTCAATAAGATTTACGGATAAATACGGCAACCTTTTAGAGGCAATTAGCTGCACCGCTGGAGCGACTCCTTACCACGTTGTTTTATCTGAGCTTCCAAGCGATCCTATTTACGTCGGATACAAGCGAGAAAAGACAACTTTTACATTCGCTAGCGATAACTCACGAGAAGCTTTGCCAATGCTGGTGTTAGATATTCAAGCTAAAAACAGTAGGGGATTACAGACAAGAACCCTTAGCGGTATCAACTATTCGCCCAAATACTACGAAAATGATAAAATGTTTTCAAACTAACTCAATAAGGTGATCAATATGGCTTGTGAAGGCTACCCAACAAAGGCAGACGCATTAAGGTTTAAAGAAAACTCTGATTCTGAAACAGAGTTCATGGAGTCTGCAGCGGAAACGTTCCAGACACCAGAAGGGCAAACCAAATCAACTATTACAGGATTTGACTCTAGAGTAAGTCAAGCTGTTAGCAATGCTGGCGGCATTGATAATGGAGATTACGAAAGTAGCCCGCAGATAACTCAATACAATGAATACGTTGTTTTAGATAGAAGCGGGACGCCAACGCAATGGAAAGCAAAGCCATCAACGCCACTACCTTATCAGACTGATTTCACAACCTACCCAAGCCCAGCTTCAGATAGTAATCTGCAGTCTTATAACTCTAACTCTCTACAGGCGTTAAGCGGATTAACTGACCCTAGTGATTTAGATGGTGTTATGACTAGACGCTTTAATGATGAGACCGCAATGATAGCTTTCACTGGCCACGCTGTAGGTAGAAAGTATTTTGTTAACAAGGTTGGACTTTATGAGGTGAAAACAATCTCTATACCGATGACTATAGCTAATTTTGAGCTTATAGAATCATCAGTAGCGATCGGGTCGGCAGTAAACAACACGACATCAGGGCTTAGCTCTTACACAGAGAATACATCGGGGTACAATAACACCGCTTATGGATTTAAGACGTTGCAATTTAACACTACAGGTTTTGACAACTTAGCTGTTGGCGTTCAATCTATGAGAGATAACACCTCAGGCAACAGAAACACGGCTGTCGGTGTTGACGCTCTAGCTAAGAATACCGTTGGCGATCATAACTTAGCGCTAGGGCAAAATGCGCTTGGCTTCAACACCGATGGAACTTATAACACTGCACTTGGAATTGACGCATTGGAGTATGGTTTGCACAACAATTTCAACACCGCAATTGGTCAGTATGCTGGTTTGAATTTAGATAACTCCACTGGGAATACAGTATGTGGCTATAACGTATTTCAGGCCGCAACATCTGGGAATAACAACTGTGCATACGGTAAAGACGCCCTTCGAGATCAGGATGGCCCAGACGCAAACACCGCCCTAGGGGCGGAAGCGGCCAGAGATAACACAACTGGGACAAATGTTACAGCAGTTGGTTTTAGAGCTGCAAGATCTAACACTACAGGGGCAAAAATTACAGCCATAGGTGATCAGGCGGCGTTTAAAAATATAGACGGCTCTAACAATTTAGCTGTGGGATTCACTGCCCTATATAACAACGTCTCAGGCGCATATAATACAGCTATTGGTGATAACTCCCTGTTCTCTGCGGTTGGTGGCAGTAATACAGCTATAGGCGGGTTTTCAGGTTACAACGTAACATCTGGAACAGAAAATACATTTATCGGGTATCAGTCTGGGTTTACAGGCTCACAAAAGGTTGACGCAGTAAACACCACTGCAATCGGCAGAGGGGCGTTTACGACAGAGGATAACACCGTGCAACTCGGTAATTCCGCAGTTATTGGTATTGGTGTGGGGCAGAATAAAATATATTGGCTTCCAGCTATTCCAGTGACTGGGGCTTGGGCTAGAGGAAGCGTTGTTTACAACACCTCCGTTGTTGCTGGTGGGGTTTTCGGATGGATGTGCGTTACAGCTGGAACACCAGGTACATGGAAATCAATGGGCAATGTAGCGCCGTAATTTAAACAAATCTCGACGCTTATAATTTTCAATTCTTAAGCCCGTTTAAAATCTGAGTGGTAAAGTAAAACGCCAGGATGATATTAAACGGGTTTGTTATATTCAAATCCATAAATGCGCTAACATCAGCAGCTAACACAGTGCCGGCGTTTAGCGTTGTATCATATGCAAACCTTCCGATAATAGATGCTACCAACCAAGTTAGAATCAATACTATCCATACGAAGCATACGCACATAGCAATAAAGCGCCTTGCTGGTGACTGGTGCTTGGTCGCGTTCTGATAGTCTAATACATACTGAGCTTTCTCTTTGGCAGTCCAATCAGTGCCGCTGATTTTCTCAACAATCTTTAGTGCGGTATCGCTTACACCTTGAAAGCCGAATACCTTTTTTATTAAATCCCACATCTAAACCTCCAGGAGCGGCCAATCGCCACCGTTATAAAACCAATGCTCAACATTAAAGTTAGGGCAAGTTTTGCCTTTGTCATATTGGTAATGCCCCCTTACGCTAGTTGCGTCGTGATTGATAAGTAACTTAAGCGCTTGCTGCTGGCAATTAGTGAACTTATCTTTGCCAGCTAAGCACACTCCGATCTTCTCATTGTGACCGAGGCAATGTGCACCAACCCAATACTCTGGGCGACCACACTCAATATGACCATCAACAGTGATAAAGTAGTGATACCCTATACCATCCCACCCGCGCTCTTTATGCCATCGATGAATGTCAGCTGCGGTGTCTTTTCTTCCGTTAGGCGCATCTGAACAGTGAATTATGTACTCTGTCATTATCTTAATTCCTCAAACTTGTTAGGTGTACCGCTATCAAACGCAGCAAGCCATAATAGTGACTTATTCTGATTACATGAGTAAGGATTGTCACACTTACACTTACCATCTTCACGCGCCCTGTATCCTTCATTCTTAATGCGTCTAATTGTAACAGCTGATAGTTGAGCCATTTTACACCTCATATCTGTATGAAATATCGTAAACCGCTTTTTGTGAATTGTAGGCCATCTTTTCAGTCGACCGCTTACATTTACGCTTTAAACCTGGGAACTCTTTGTGATTAATGATACATCGCATAGTATATAGCAAGCTCTTCCTGTCAACCTTCAACTCTTGTGATAACACTTCAGCGTTAACCCATTCGCCATTACGAGCCTTAATAGCATCGTATAGTCTTTGTCGGTATTCCATCATAAAACCACCGTCTTAATGACTAAACCAATAACCAAAACCACTCCAGCCACAACCAGCAACACCAATGATGATTGACCATTCTGCTCTTCTTCGTTATCTAATCGCATCACTCTCTCCTTAATTTTCAGTGCAGATTTAGCTTGTAGCGCATGCTAAACTCTCTAAATTCTTCCATTGTTTGAAATTCATCCCTGTACACTTTCCCGTTTTTCATAGTGAATATTATCGCTATGCAAGAATACTTAGTTGTAACAGTTTCAGTTTCAACACTTTCAATATCTTCACTGCTAATTTTAATTGAGCAGTCTGGAACTATCTTTATTAACATCACTCTATCCTTAATTTTTACCCACGTTAACACGGTTTAATCTAATCACTGCTCTGACCAGTTAGCGCAGCATTAAATACATGAAGCCCTACTGATGGGTGAACGCAATTCCTAAGTATTTGCGTTGGACAGTGATTCCCTTCGTAGTAAATATTTTTATCATAGTGAATACCTAGCCAATCCATTAAATCTTGCTTATCGCTTAAATTCTGACGATTGATGAAGTTTTTAAACTTAGGCTCATCATCCATCTGTGGTATTTCAAAATTGGACCAGAAAGCATGCCTCCCAATGTACTGAGGCTCAATCAATGGTTGATAATAAGGTTTAACATTTTCAACAACCCACTTCCCTTTAAAATTATGCTTTAGAAATATAGCTTGCTCATAGCATCTTAAGTCAGGATAAAGTGGTTTTCTGTTGCGACCGCTACGAATCATTTTTGTGTTAGCTTGGCACTTTGGTGATGACCATATAAAATAAAACTCTTGGTAATGCTCTAGCAGGTATTGTCTGGCATCACAAACAATAACCACATCATCAGGGTGTAATTCTTGATAAACTGCAGCAATCTTTGGGTCGCGCTCTATCGCAGTGACCTCGCAGTCATCCCACAGCTTTCTATTGCCGCCAAGCCCAGCGTATAAATTTAGAACTCTTTTATTTTTCATCACTCAATCCTTATTATAATTTAGTCCAGTTAACACCTGAATTTGTACCAAACGCATAAACCCATTCGATAAATGATGCTTACGCTTTGTGTTTAGTATTTTGGTATAACATACCGAAGAAGCGCCGACTTTATTTGTTCACTTTCGCCGTCGGATAGCTTTTTTATAATAGAGTATTTGAACTCCTTGTATGCGTCATGCGCTTCAATCTCACTATCAAACCTGCCTAAGTAAACGGTCTTTCCGTCAGATCTGCAGCTAGATTTGAATCTACCGTAAGACTTACTTACACCAAGCATCATTCCGCCTCTGCCGACACGGTGATTATTCAGAAGTCTATTTATTTTCATTTTTACAAATACACAAGTACTAGGGCTATAAACCTTGTTTCCACAAAAAAGTATGTCTTTGTCCAACTCAAGCCCTTCGTAATCATTTGAAACCATCCAATCACTGAAGTTGGAGAATGTTAACCACTCATCAACAACATAGCATCCAGCGTAAGACGGGTACTTTTCCTGATATCTAGCAGAGTAACAGCGCATAAGCATATCTCGCCATTTCCTGTACACTGGGCAAACAACCCTTAAACCTCCAACATTTGCAGATGTTGCGTAGTCCGAGTCATTTATTCCAACTCCAAAAACAAGAGTCCTTTGTGATATTGATAATTTTGTTGCTGGTATAATTGGGAAATCGTTCATAATAACCTCGTTAGTGGTCAATCGTTACTGAGAAGTTTGTGCGCCAGATTGGGTAACGAATCCAACTTTTCCCCCGCTAAAGGTAGGCACGCATTTATTGTACATCTATCTTAATTTCATTTCAGCCATAATTTTCATCTGGTTAGTTTTCCAAATATCTATCTGAAGCTCAGCAGCCTTAACCATAAGCCTAAGCTTCTCAGCGACCTCCTGAGAGTCTTTTATACCCTCCAAGACCTCGATATATTCATCGTGAGAATAAGCGTAGCTCTCACGTTCCTGCTGCGTCTTGCGCCCATTTAACTCAGCTTGGTTAATCAGTAGCGCCTTTTTACATTTTCTAAACTCCTTTAGGTAATCACATTGGGCTCGAGCCTTTGCATACTCATCAGATTTAAGTTTAAGAAAATGAAGCGCCCTCTCTAGATCTAAATCACCCATTACTTCCACCTTTCGCTATTGCGTAGTCGATATTATCAATCACAGATTGCCGTACCGACTCAGTTAGCGGAATCGACTTCATAGCGCAGCACTCAAATACTTAGCGCTCATAAGCATAACCGGCGTGAAGTCACCCTTAACTTTGCTTTTCTGGTAAAACTTCTTGGCTACCTTGGCGCACTTAACACAACCGCTACGACCTCTAGAGGAACGCTCAAAGGTTTTACACCTTCTGCATGGCGTAACATGGGTAAACGTTTCACAACCTTCAGAGATAGCTTTCTCTGCTAAGTATTGAATTGATTTCTTATTCTCGCTCATACTCTGCCCCACTTATCAAAATGACCAGCTGACCAAGCGTGAAACCTCTTCGGATTGCTTTTAGGTGAGTATGGATTTATAGCGTCCCTTGCTGCTTGCCTACCCATGACTACGAACATCAGCACGCCTCTATTAAACTCTCTTCCTGCATCTCTATATCTACTCATAACAATCTCCTTAATTTTTATAGACTGTATCACCGATCACTCTAAACACTGCTCCGACCACTTAATCGTTATCACACAGCATTTGCATTATTGCTTGGTCGGCTATCGTTGCTGCCAACTCTCCATCGATACTTACAGTGCTAGCGGCAATAGAATACTCAACACCGTTAAACGCATATTCTAGAATCTCAACATCTGCCATAACATTGTGCATCGGTTTCCATGCTTCCATAAATCACCCCTTAGTAATGTTCTTCTGATGAAAGTGGATCAACGCTAATAACACTAGGCTTGCCGTGACTCATAGAGATAACACCCTTTGCGTTTAATCTAGCCACCGCCTCGCGCCAAGTTCCTCTGGATATGCCAGTTATTGCGCAGCCGTCATCCTGCGGTAAAAGCTTGTCACCCTTGCTAAACCTTTCGCAAATATACTTCATGGCAAATTCGGTTACGTTTCTATATTTTATAATCATCTAACCCTCCCTATAGCTTTAACGTCTACAGCGTCTAGCAGCTTATCTAAGTAGCCTTTACCTTTCGGTGGCTCAATGGTATCAACTGGCATTT
>JGI24723J26617_10000424_pt1 | contig 42194 bp, 38 predicted proteins | sample Cruoilmetagenom6_FD_26617 | JGI IMG/M metagenome (IMG submission 26617) | reverse complement strand
CCGTGTGGAGTTTGACTGTGTCTATGCTTCCACCATCGAACGGTGAGCGCAAGGGTCACAATCTTTATTGCATTATTTTGAGGATGTTACCGTCCTTAAAAATGCTTTTCAGGTGCTACAATTCATGCATCATAGTTGCGTTCGTCTGAAACCACTTTACCGTCATTGGGCAAAGAACCTGCGGTGACGACATTTACCACTCCACGCAATTTCGTGTGGTTGGCGAGTGATGTGGCAATAGCTTCGATATCCGGTGTTGAGCCTTCGGCCGCTTCAATTGATAGTGTCATGGTATCGCTGTCATCAACGCGGGTAACCGTCAAACGGGCTCGCGCGATGCTCGAATGTTCAGCAACAAGGGCCGCGATCTGTTTGGGATCGACAAACATGCCTTTTACCTTGGTGCGTTGGTCTGCGCGGCCCATCCAGCCTGCAATGCGCGCATTGGTGCGCCCGCACGGGCTTTGCCCCGGAATCAGTTTTGAGAGATCTCCGGTGCCGAATCTGATTAACGGATAAGCGGGGTTGAGTGTGGTTACGACAACTTCGCCGACTTCGCCANCTGCCACAGGATCATTGGTTCCGGGTCTGANAATTTCAACAACCAGTTTTTCGTTGAGGACCATGCCCGGGTGCGGCTGGCCGTTGTCATCAACACTTTCATANGCGATGAGACCCAGATCAGCCGTTGCATAACATTGGAGCGTTGCAATGCCGCGATCGGCGTAATAGCTGCGCAATGCCGGAAAAAGCGCGCCGCCGGAAACCAATGCACGGCGAATGGATGACAGGTCTTGCCCCATTGCGTCAGCCTTCTCAAGAATGATCTTGAGATAATCCGGCGTGCCCGTATAGGCCGTGGGTTTGAGCTGGCCCGCAGCTTCGACCTGTTGTTCGGTGTTGCCGGTGCCAGCAGGAAACACTAAGCAACCCAATGCCCGCGCACCTTCATCGATAATGAATGCACCGGGTGTCATGTGGTAGGAAAAAGCGTTGTGGACGATATCGCCCGCCCGAAAGCCAGCTGCGAATAGCGAGCGAGCTGATTGCCACGGGTCAACGCCAAAACCCTGAGGTTCCCAAACGGGACCGGGCGAAAGAAAGACATGGTTGCCTTGCAAGGCTTCGGGATCTGCCAAGCCACCAAAGGGTGGGTTTGCCGATTGAAGTTCCATCAAATCCGGTTTGCGCATGACAGGTAGTTTTGCCAGGGCTGTGCGATCTGAAAATGCACCCGCAACAGGATGACCCAACCATTCGGCCAGTACCGGAAGCTTGGGTAGTGCTTTGGCCATCAGGTTTTCGAGCGCAGCAAAGGTTTCTGTCTCGCGCTCTTCCGGTGATCGGTTTTCGAGCGTGTCGTAAAAATCAGTCATGCTGTCGGTCTCCCCCTGAAATCGACTGTTCAAGCTATTTTGCGCTGCAATGTGAACTGCTCGCCAGTCGACGTGGTGCAATTAAGCTGATTGACCGAAGCAAGGGCGCAATTGACGCGCGATGTGGTATTGCGAACCAGCGATGTCAGTTCGATTTCCACTAGGCTCGGGTTGACCTGGGTGTATGCGCCCTGTGCAAGCAATGAATTGGAATCTGTCGTTCGCGTTTCAAAACGTCCGTTGTAGAAGCTTGAAATAATACCATTTGAATCGACCCACTGGCCTTCAATTCCTTGTGGCTGGGGCTGAACGTAGGTAGGGCGATCATAGCTGACTGACTGACAACCGGCCAGAAACAGAGATACTGCGACCAATGTGATGGTTTTTCCGTTCTTCATGGCAAGTCCCCTGTCCATGTTAGGGTCTTCAGATTTCCGTCAGACCATGCCGCGACCTTGCGACGAAAGCAAGGCGCTGGAGTGTATTTCAATTTTAGTCACTGAGCAGCATGGCATGGGTTTCCGCCTGCGCCATGCTGTAGTTCGCGTGTTCAACATCACTGACAGCAAATTGAGAACTTTGTCAGCGAACCAGTATGTTGCGGAATTGCCAAGGGTCCGACTGATCGAGATCTTCCGGAAACAAGCCCGGACGGCCATCGAGCGGTGTCCAGTCGGTATAATGTCCTTCAACCGGGCCAAGATAAGGCATTTGNACTTCGAGGCAGCGCTTGTAATCCATTTCNTCGGCTTCAACGATGCCAGAGTTTGGATTTTCCAATGCCCAGACCATACCTGCCAAGACAGCCGAAGTGACNTGAAGGCCAGTGGCGTTCTGGTAGGGAGCTATGGCGCGGGTTTCTTCAACCGACAAACGTGAACCGAACCAGTAGGCATTTTTGGCATGTCCGTAGAGCAACACGCCCAATTCATCGATACCATCGACAAGTTCATTTTCATCCAACACATGCTGGACCGGCTGGGCATGACCACCATTGCCGAACATTTCATGCAACGACAGCACAGCGTCATTTGCCGGGTGATAGGCGTAATGGCAGGTCGGACGGTAGGTGATTTCTCCATCCTTGTTGCGGACGGTGAAATAGTCGGCAATCGAGATTGACTCATTGTGGGTGACGAGGAAACCGTATTGCGGGCCAGGTGTCGGGCACCAGCTCCGAACCCTGGTGTTGGCACCCGGTTGCTCAAGATAGATCGCTGCCTTGCAGCCCTTCTTGTGCTTCTTGGCGTTTTTGGGCATCCATTTTTCATGGGTGCCCCAACCCAGTTCGGCGGGTTGAAGTCCTTCNGAAATAAAGCCTTCGACTGACCAGGTGTTCCAGAAGGTTTCCATCGGTTTGGGCTTCTTGGTNCGTTGGGTGTCGCGTTCAGCAATGTGGGCGCCTTTGACGCCGAGTTTTTTCATCAGCTTGGCCCAACCTTCGCGGTCGTTTGCCGAGGGCTCTTCAAATTTCAGGCCGGTGTCATTGGCAAGGTTGATCAATGCCTGTTTGACAAACCATGAAACCATGCCCGGGTTGGCACCGCAGGTGGACACAGCCGTGGTGCCGCCGGGGTTTTTGGCGATTTCCTTGCGCAAGGTTTCCCGCAGCGCATAGTTGGTACGCTCGGAGTTCTTCATATCGGTGTCGAAATAAAAGCCGAGCCAAGGTTCAATAACGGTATCGATATAGGGAACATCGAGTTTTCGGCACAGCCGCATCAGATCGAGCGAACCTGTATCAACGGAGAGGTTGACGCAAAATCCCTGACCTTCGCCTTCAGTGAGTAGCGGGGTCAGTAATTCGCGGTAATTCTCGCGGGTGACGGCTTGCGAAATGAAGCGAACACCATGCTTTTCGGCAATGGATGCGTTGTCACCTTCGGGGTGGGGATCAATGATGACCATGCGCGATTTGTCGAATTTAAAATGGCGTTCTATCAGCGGCAATGTTCCACGGCCGATGGAGCCGAAGCCGATCATGACGATTGGGCCGGTGATCTCGGCGTAAACGGGATGGGACTGACTGGCCATTGGACTTGCTCCTTGAAGGATAATTGCGGCACGGTGGCCACTCTGGGCGCGGCTTAATCATACTTTGTGTTCACAATAAAGAACAAAGATGATCGATTAAACCAAACCGCCAACTATTTGACGAAGATGTGCAACCAAACCATTTTTTTGCCAGGTCAACGCCTTATAGGCGAGCTGATCCGGCGTCATGGCTTCGAGTTGGGAGAGCAGGTTGGCCGCTTTGGTCCGTCCGGATGGAGATTTTGAAAGTTCGGTCAGCGGTGAGGTGGTAACCAAAATGGTAAAGAGGATGTCGCCAGAAGTCGGCAATCGCGTCAGCGTCTGCCGTTCCTCACGAAGAAATTTGGTTGCAGTATTGATCTCTGCGTCCGGTTTTGAATCTTCCGTGCGATGAGAGTTGGGGTGAAAGAGTTCATCATCATCATAGATTGACCAATTGCCGCGAAGTACCGTTTCGTCTGGCGCGAGATTGTCGAAAATCCTATTGATGAGTGTTGCATTCCGGGTGCCGATGGAAAACCCGGGAACCGGTTTATGAACCTCGTCCATCGGTCGGGTGAATTTTTCCGCCAATGACCATGAGGAGGGGAACGAAAGCGAAGCTGCGGCAAGTCGCCAGCCCGTCTCGCCCTTCCGCATCAGCACCAGGTCTTCGGCACACAGCCTGCCTGCTGTATCAAGCAGTTCGTCATTTAAATCGAGACGTACCGGATCGGGAACACCATTGATGGTAATGATGTCGCGAAGTTTGGAGAATTGCTCCGGGTAATGTGTCAGCTGCCAGCCGGCTACCCGCTTGAGCACTTCGTTCTGGGCTGATGCCGTCTCTGGCTCGGCTGCCAATACACGAGCCCCGTGTTTGGCACGTAAAACCGCTTTTTCAGCCAGATAAGCAGGCAGGCCATCACCGGCGATCAGCCACGACCGATCGCCAAGCGGTGACAAGCCAATGGCGAAGGGATTTGCGGGCAGGTCAGCCACTTCGATTCACTGTGCTCATCCGCATCTACCCTTCCAGAACTTCGATCTCGTCAATCAGGTCTGAAATCATGGTCAGCCCACGTGCCCAGAAATCCGGGTCGGAAGCGTCAAGGCCAAAGGGCGCAAGAAGCTCGGAATGGTGCTTCGTCCCACCAGCTTTGAGAAGNTCGAAATAGCGATCCTGAAACCCGTCCGGCGCATTCTGGTACACCGCGTACAGCGAGTTCACCAGACAATCTCCGAACGCATAGGCATAGACATAGAATGGAGAGTGGACGAAATGCGGGATATAGGCCCAGAATGATTCATAGCCTCCGGCAAGATTGACCGCAGGTCCAAGGCTTTCAGCCTGGACTTCCAACCAGAACTCTCCGAGTTTTGCCGAAGTCAACTCGCCTTCACGGCGGGCTGTGTGGACACGGCGTTCGAATTGGTAGAAGGCGATCTGACGGACAACCGTGTTGATCATGTCTTCTACTTTTTGGGCCAGCATGGACTTGCGCTCACGCGGATCTTTGGTTTCTGCCAAAAGCCGGCGGAACGTCAGCATTTCGCCGAATACCGATGCGGTTTCAGCCAGTGTCAACGGTGTTGAAGCCATCAGTGCGCCCTGAGAGCCTGCCAAGACCTGGTGAACGCCATGGCCCAACTCGTGCGCGAGCGTCATTACATCGCGCGGTTTGCCCATATAGTTGACCAGCACATAAGGATGGGCTGAAGGGACAGTCGGGTGAGCAAAGGCACCGGATGCCTTGCCCCGACGGACAGGTGCATCGATCCAGTGTTGGTCAAAAAACCTTCCGGCAATCTCAGCCATTTCCGGGGCAAAGCCGTGATAAGCACCGAGAACCGTGTCACGGGCTTCGTCCCACGGAATAACCCGATGAGCTGTTTCAGGCAGCGGGGCGTTGCGGTCCCAATATTCGAGCTTGTCCAGACCCAACCAACGGGCCTTCATGGCGTAATAGCGGTGGGAGAGGCGCGGTGCAGCTTCGGTCACTGCATTGACCAGCGCATCAACCACCTGACGTTCAACCCGGTTCGCGAGATGCCGACTGTCGGCGATGTCGTCGAACCCGTGCCAGCGATCAGAAATTTCCTTGTCCTTGGCCAATGTATTGGTGATCAAAGTAAAAGTGCGGATATTGGCATCGAAAGTTTTGGCCAAAGCGAGTGCCGCACTTTTGCGGGTTTCGCGAACGGGTTCTTGCAGCAACGACAAAGCTGGCTCTATTTCCATGGTTTCGCCGTCAATTTCGAATTTCAGCGATGACATGGTTTCGTCGAACAGGCGGTTCCACGCAGCATGGCCCGTCATGGACTTCTCATGGAACAATTGTTCGATCCGGTCTTCCAATTGATGGGGTCGATCGAGCCGGAGATCTAGAAGCCACGGCTTGTATCTTGCTGCTCGCGGGTCGCTAACCAGACATTTCTCGACCAGGGTGTCATCCAGCCGGTTTAGTTCGAGCGTGAAAAACAGCAAGTGGGCCGAGGAATCCGTGATCTGGCTTTGGGCGTCACCAAAAAACTTGGCGTTGTCGGTGTCATTGGTGTTGGAGAAGTAATTCAGCCCGGCGAAAGACATCAGTCGGCCCATGTCTTCTTCAATCGCTTCAAACTGCTCAATGGCTGCGCCCAAGCCTTTTTCTCCGGTGGCGCCTGCGGCCGCCGCCAGTTTGCCTTTCCACTCCGCTTCAAAGGCTTTCGATGCATTATCGACTTTTTCGAGGTCAGCCTTCAGCGCCGGGTCATCGGTGCCGGAGTAAAGATCGTTCAGATTCCACTCCGGCAATTTTCCCAGTTGGCTTTTGGCAGCGCTGGCGGGAGCGAAGTTGAGCTGGGAGCGGGGCAGGAAATTCGGCGCCATGGAAAAAGTCCTTATGGAATTCGCGGGAAGTAGAACACAGCAATTCAGATGATGCAGTGCATAGCAGATGTTCCCAAGGATTTGGTACACGGAAAGGTAAAATGCAAACCTTTCCGGAAATCGGCCTTTCAGGTTTTTGTGACATGATCGTCCTTGATCGCAATTGGAATGTTCCAATAAGGGAAGGGACCATTATGACTAGTCGGGTGCTGATCGTCGACGACGATCCGGTTCAACGCAGATTGTTGAAAGGGTCGTGTGACCGTGACGGAATATCAGCCGACGTTGCTGAAGATGGTAATGGCGCGGTCAAACTTATTTCAAAGGCCAATTCCAGATACGATGCCATAATTCTCGATCTGGTCATGCCGGGCAAGGATGGATTGGCGGTTCTTGCCTGGATGAAACAGAACGCGATTGACACGCCGGTTATCGTCCAGACCGGACAAGGTGGTATAGAAACTGTGGTGCGGGCAATGCGCGCCGGTGCTTTTGATTTCGTCGTCAAGCCGGTTTCGCCGGAGCGCCTGTTATTGGCGATAGGGAATGCGACAAAGGCAGTGCGGCCTGCCAGCCGACACGATGCGCGCAAATCGACGGGCGGCTTTTCGGACATCGTTGTGGCAAGTCCGGCTATGGACAGAATTCTCGGATTGGCCAAGCGCGCTGCTGCCTCCGATATCCCTGTGGTTCTGGAGGGAGAATCCGGGGTTGGTAAGGAAATGATTGCACGCGCCATTCAGGCGGAAAGCCTTCGCCGTTCCAAAGCATATGTAACTGTCAATTGCGGAGCGATCCCCGAAAATCTGGTTGAAAGCGTGCTGTTTGGTCACGAAAAAGGTGCCTTTACTGGTGCCGTCGATAATCACACCGGCAAATTTGTCGAGGCTGATGGCGGTACACTGTTCCTTGATGAGGTTGGTGATTTGCCTGCAAATGTGCAGGTGAAGCTGTTGCGGGCTGTACAGTCGGGTGAAATCGAGACAATTGGCGCGCGCGAGGTTCGCAAGGTCAATATCAGGTTGATTTCCGCAACGAACAAGGACCTGATCGAAGAGGTTAAGGCCGGACGTTTCCGTGAGGATCTGTATTACCGGCTGAACGTTTTTCCGATCAGCGTTCCGGCTTTGCGTCACAGAAAGGAAGATATTCCAGAACTGGCGCGGCATTTTGTTAATCGCTACAGCAAGGTTTCGGGCCGCTCGATCAATCTGCGACTGGAGGCAGAAACACTTGCGCTTCTGACTGCGTATGACTGGCCTGGCAACATTCGCGAACTTGAGAATGCCATCCATCGGGCGGCGGTGCTTGCTGAATCCGATCAATTGACCATCGATTTGTTCCCGCAGATCGCAGCCCAATTGCCCGGTTACAACCTCTCCACCCGCAGCGGTTTGCCGTCCATGGGTGCAGCACCGGACGGGATCAATCCGGAAGGATTGTATCAGCAGAAGCTAATTGATTTTCACCATGATGTGTCTGCCGATGTTTTTACCGGCAGAGATTTTGAACCATCAGGTTCCAATCTTGAGAATGAGGATGAAGGCGGTCTGCGCGCAGTAACGACTGACGGACAGGTGCGAGCCCTTGCAGAGGTGGAAGAGGAACTGATCCGCTTTGCGCTGTCATTTTATGGTGGTCAGATGAGCGAAGTCGCCCGGCGTTTGGGTATCGGACGTTCTACGCTTTATAGAAAACTCAAGGATTATGAGATCGATCCCGGTGATCCGAACGTTCGCGCTGCATAGACGCATTACTTGTTTCGCAACAACGTTAAATGCTTCAAATTTGAACCCTGTCGCTTGCGATGGGGTTTTTTCATCTAAAAATTCATGCAAATTGGCTGAGTTGATGAACTAGTTTATATCTCTTTAGGAGTTGGTTTACTATAATTGCTGTTGATGGTCGGCAAGAAGAGCCGAAACGCTGTGAACAGGTGGCTTGCCATGGTGTTACCGTATTTGAAGGGCATGTACCCTCGCACCAAATGGTATTGCCGGAGAAATTATAGGCGATAGCTTGTTTAAATCGGGGTTTTTCAGCTTGAAGACAGGTCTTTTTACCAAGTCTTTGCAGTTGGTGAAGCGCGGGCCGAAAGGGTTCGGTTTTGCTTCCCTGCGTATCGCGGCGCTGCTCGTGATGACGATCGTCGTCTATTCGGGCATCGCATTTTCCGCCATGACGGCCGCGGCGCAGGCAGAAACCCGTTCGCTCAAATTGTATTACACCCATACCGGAGAACGTGCGGAAATCGTGTTCAAACGGAATGGGCGCTATGACTCCGGTGGGCTGAAAAAACTCAACCGGTTCCTTCGCGATTGGCGACGCAATGAACCGACCAAGATGGATCCGCGACTTTTTGATCTGATCTGGGAAGTCTACCGCCAAACCGGCAGCAACAATTATATTACCGTTGTCAGTGCTTATCGGTCTCCAGCCACAAATGAGATGTTGCGCCGCACCCGCGGTGGGCAGGCCAAGAAAAGCCAGCACGTTCTTGGCAAGGCAATGGATTTTTATATCCCGGGTGTCAAACTGGCCAAATTACGCAGCATCGGCATGAAGGTTCAGGGTGGCGGCGTTGGCTACTATCCGAAATCGGGCTCGCCATTCGTCCATCTTGATGTTGGTAGCGTGCGTGCATGGCCACGGATGAGCCGAAGCGAGTTGAGCCAGCTTTTCCCCGATGGCAAGACCCTGCATTTGCCGCCCGATGGCAAGCCATTGCCAGGCTACCAGCGGGCACTTGCCGAGTACAAATCCCGTGGCGGCAACATTCGCTCAAGTGGCGGTTCGAATTCGAGCGGGAAAAAAGGTGGTGGCCTGCTTGCTGCCCTGTTTGGTGGGGATGAAGACGAAGGTGCGGATGTCGCGATACCATCAACATCGCCACGCGCTTCCGGTCCCGCAATTGAAGTGGCAGCGCGCCCTGTGGAGGCTGCCCCGTTGGTGGCGGCATCAGCGAATGTGTTGCCTGAACTGCCTGTCACCGCACCTGTTCCCATTTCACGTCCGGGTTCGCAGAGTTCGGTAACAGAAACTGCATTGGTCGCGCCGCAGTCCAATTTGCCGGCACAAGACCAGATCAATGCATTTGCCGCCGCTGCTGCTGCCACGCCAAGCGACCCGGTAACGGCTAGTGCGAACGCATTACCTGATCTTGCGACAATCAATGCGCCGATACCTCAATTGCTGGCCGAGCGAGCTGTTTTGCCTGAACCGGCAATTGCTGCCGGAAATCCGGAAGTCGCCTTGCTCGAGACCAGTGTTGATCCGATTGATAATCCGGCAGGTGAGCAAACAACCTATATCGCTGTCAGTGGCAATGACTTTGTTCCGCTGCCTATCCGTAGACCGGGCGAGCGGGCTGGCGATATTCGGGCAACCGGGCTTCCGGCAGCCAATCAATCGCCTCGTGCTGTTGAAACGCCGCGTGTTGAAAATTCAATTGAGATTGCATCACTGGAATTGCCATCCACACGCAGGGGCGGACGAATTGCATCTGCGTTCGCACCAGCAGTTGCACCCGGAAAAGCAGCACGGCCGAGTGTTGCGGACGCCGGGAAAGGTCAGTTGTCAACCCGAACCACAGCTCCAAAGCTCACCGAAGATATTATTTCCCGATGGGCGCTCGACAACAAACGTGAAGTCGGTGGCCCAAATCCGGCGACCAGAAACCGGCGATTTGTTGCGATTCAGTTGAACAACCAGCCACGTGAGGTTTATGCGGTCGGGTTTGTTCGCAACGGCGAAGATCTGCAGCACAACAAGTTCACCGGCCAGGCGGTTAACTTCATGGAAGTGGCTCGGTTCGGCCCGTCCAGCTGATTTGATCTTTCTTCCGGTATCAAAAACCCGCTTTTCAGCGGGCTTTTCAATTCAACGATCAGACCTTATTCGACGCCCGCAGGTTCTGGCGCCATGCCCAAAGCATGGAGATAAGTGTCCAGAATGGCTTCCTGCTCAAGCCTGTCGTTCTCATCCTGCTTGCGAATGGCAACGACCTTGCGCAGGACCTTGGCATCATAGCCAAGCGCCTTGGCTTCGCCGTAGACATCCTTGATGTCGTCAGCAATCGACTTTTTCTCTTCTTCGAGGCGTTCAATACGCTCGACATAAGACCGCAATTGGTCTCGTGCAACACCACCGGCGTCGGACATGGTTTTCTCCCTGACTGGTAAAACTGTTGTGGGCACACCTGCCTCAAAGGCAGCGTCCGGGTCAAGCGGCAAGCTGGTTTTGCCCGGTATTCACATGGTGGATAATTATACCTGCATTGGTGCAGTGGGTGACGATATGGTTGCGAGGGCTGCCGGGATCAAGTGTCAACACGGCTCTTGTAGAAATTGGTCACGTGGAGATCTGGCCTTGCGTTTAGGTCGGCAAGGATCGGGACAAGTCGGTCGATCCAGTCCTGAATGCCTTTGTCATCGCCAATCAAGTCTTGTCGAATTTCCAACAGTGTATGGGCACGGCCTTTGAGCGTGCAATGGCGGTACATGCAGTCGTTTTTCATGGCGCCTTCATAGGGTTCGTTGTCACCGACAACCAGATCGGGATCAGCAGACAAAAGCTCCATAAACGGCTCGGTCACCCGTGGATCAGAATCCCACAGCAGGCCCGCATGCCAAGGGCGAGCAAATTCCTTCCAGAAAGGTGTAAACGAATGTACCGAGATCACCATTGCGGTTTTGCCGCTTGCCATTTCCACCGCATCCAGTGTGTCCGCGATGGCCTGATGATAGGGGCGGTGCCAGCTATTGAGCCTGTTTTTCCGCTCGTCGGGGGGCAGGGGATGGTTTGCGGGAATTATAGCGCCGTCGGAAAGCTTCATAATCAATGTCGGATCATCTTCACCTCGATTGGGATCAATCAGCAATCGGGAATAAGTTGACATGACAGCAGTTGCATCAAGCCGTTCTGAAAGGCCGCGAACCAAGGCTTCAACGCCTATGTCATAGGCAATGTGGCGGGAAAAAGCGCTTTGTGGCAAACCGAGGTTACCATAGGCGGATGGGACATGGTTCATCGCGTGATCAACGAGAAAGACCAGGGCGTTCGACGAATCACCTGTTATGATTTCAAAGGCTTTGGTCATGAATACCCGAACAATGATCTATATTGAAGGTGAGAGCTACGCGTTCCATTGCATGCCAATCAAGACGAAACAATGTGCAGGATGCATTTTTGACCCACAAGGATAAATTCAAGGCCGATGACCACTGGTCAAATCCGGTCTCTCGTTGACATTGCTGGTCATGCATCGCAAAAAAGCGGTAACGTGGTGCGAGTGGAGTTTGCCGGAAAGTGATGGTATTCAATTTACTTACCGGATGTCGAACACCTTTGGTGAAAGTGGCTGGTTTTCTGGCAATTGCAACGGTTGCCTTTTTATCTGCTGGCCAGGACGCCAAGGCTGATTTTCGCGTTTGCAATGGAACCCAGACATTGGTTGGCGGTTCCATTGGTTACCGCAATGGTGAGGGATGGGTGACCGAAGGTTGGTGGCAAATTCCGGCCAACTCCTGTGCGACACTGATTGAAGGCCCATTGCAGTCGCGTTATTACTATCTTTATGCGGAGGATGCTGGCGGTGGAGGCCGCTGGGGTGGCGACATTAACATGTGCGTTGCTGACAACGAATTCCGGATCACCGGAGTTAAAGACTGCTTTGCCCGTGGCTTCCAACGTGCGGGCTTCAAGGAATACGATACCGGGCGGCAACGAAGCTGGATGGTCCAGTTATCTGATGCGCCGGCGCCGGTGGAAAGCCAAAACTGATGAAACGACTCCGCAAAGTCAAAATCCTCGCCACACTTGGACCAGCCTCATCTTCCGAAGAAATGATAGGAAAACTGCACGACGCAGGCGCCGATCTTTTCCGGATCAACATGAGCCATTCAAGCCATGAAATGATGCGCGACCTGATCACGAAAATCCGCTCGGTCGAAGCCAAGTTCGGTCGGCCAATCGGCATTCTCGCTGACTTGCAGGGCCCGAAGCTGCGGGTGGGCAAGTTCAAGAATGGTTCCGAAGTCTTGGAGATTGGCCAGACCTTCACGCTCGACAACAAAGATGAGCCGGGCGACAACAACCGGGTGTTTCTGCCGCATCCTGAAATTCTGAAGTCGGTTCAAGCTGGCCACCGGTTGCTGATCGATGATGGCCGGTTGCAACTCGAGGCAACTGAAACCACAAAGACTTCGATCACCTGTAAGGTTATCAACGGCACAAAGATTTCCGACCGCAAGGGCGTCAGCCTGCCGGATACAACGTTATCATCAGGTGCTTTGACATCGAAGGACCGCAAGGATCTCGACGCAATTCTCGCCACTGACGAGGTTGATTGGGTGGCGCTGTCCTTTATTCAACGGCCCGAAGATCTTGCGGAAGTTCGCAAGATCGCGCGCGGGCGCGTTGGCCTGATGTCGAAAATCGAAAAGCCACAGGCGCTGGAATGCATCGATGAGATCATTGAGCTTTCAGATGCCTTGATGGTGGCGCGCGGTGACCTTGGNGTGGAGATGCCGATCGAGGCGGTGCCGGGAATTCAAAAGCAATTGACCCGTGCNTGCCGCAAAGCAGGCAAACCGGTGGTCGTGGCCACTCAGATGCTCGAATCGATGATTTCTGCGCCTGTTCCAACCCGCGCCGAGGTGTCGGACGTTGCGACCGCTGTGTTTGAGGGTGCTGATGCTGTCATGTTGTCCGCTGAGTCGGCTGCCGGTGACTATCCAATTGAAGCGGTTTCGACCATGGCGTCGATTGCGCGACGGGTGGAGAAAGATCCAAACTACCCCGGTATCATTCATGCGCAGCGTCCACAGCCGGAGGCAACAGGTGCTGATGCAATCTCCTTGGCAGCTCGTCAGATTGCCGAGACACTCAATCTGTCAGTGATAGTCTGTTACACCTCGTCGGGATCAACTGGCTTGCGTGCCGCGCGTGAGCGGCCGCAGGTGCCGATTATCGCATTGTCGCCGGTTATCCAGACGGCACGGCGGCTTTCGGTCGTCTGGGGTCTGCATTGCGTGGTAACAGAAGATGCCACAGATCATGAAGACATGGTCGATCGGGCGTGTCGCATCACCTATCGTGAAGAGTTCGGCAAGCCGGGTGACCGGATTATCATTTCGGCAGGCGTACCGCTGGGGACGCCGGGCTCAACCAACATGCTCAGAATTGCCTATATTGGTTCCGACGGGATGAGCGGACACTAGTTTTAAGCCGTATCAGGTTTGAAAGATTTTGCGTTGGGCGGTCAATCAGGATTGATCGCCCGATTTGCTGTCTGATCCACCACATGTTTCCGCGTCGTTGGAAATTGTTGCCTCGACTGTTCGAGCGATGGCATCAAGATCGCGCTCTTGGCCGGAAACGGTTTCAATTGCAGCAACCACCAGATCTGTGGCGGCATAGTCGGGCTTGTGGCCAAGGTTCTTCACCCAGATCAGCTTTGAACCCTCGATATCTGTTTTCAGTCCTTCTGAATGAATATCCGGAAAAACTATATCGTCTGCGTCGCCTGTGATGATGATGGTTGGCGCTTTGATCTGCTTGTAGCGCGGCGCGTAGGTCGTCACATGCGCGTTGAGTCTCGCGATATCAGTGGCATTGTTGCGGAAGCTCTCAGGCCGAAGAAGCAGTGGAATGGCTGCGTTGTCGATGTAGTTTTCAGGCACCTTGTTGGGTGCAAAAACGCAAACCACTCCACCGGGGAGTCTGCTTCTTGCGGCAGGCACAGCCAACGTATTGGCAAACAGCCAACCAATGGCAGGGGTTGCAGCCAGATTGTTGTACCAGGCGACGCCTGTGGGCCAGGGATGGCTGGCTGGAGACAGGAATACCAATCCAGCGGTCATTTCGGGATACTCGACCGCAAAACCAGCGGTTACCGCACCACCAAAGGAATGACCAATGATGATGGCTTTCTCAATGTTCTTGGTTTTCATGACAGCGGCGATCATGCGGGCCTGACCCTCGGGGGTGTCATTTCCAGTGCCGCGCTCGGACCAGCCATGTCCGGGACGGTCGACGAACAACATCTCAGCGCGTCCTTCAAACCGTGAACGTAGGGGGGGCATCAGATCGCGCAAATTGCTGCTGGCACCATGGATAAAAACCAGAGGTGGCATCTCCGGGTCTTCAGGTGCCTTCACATGGACCGAATGTATTCGGGTGCCGTCGATATCCGTGAATTCTCCAAGCGGCGGATAGAGTCCAGCGACATCTTTGGCCTTGAATATTGAAAACGCATAGGCGCCGGTAATGCCGACCGCGAAGATGATAAATGCGATGATCATGGAAGCGCGAAGAAAAGGCATGATAGGAATAATTTCATTCTGTTGCCGGGTTTATCCATCAATGGTCCGCGAAAACTCTGGACCGTCTTTTGAATTACACGATCCAAACGGGCAAATAGTTTCATCCATGGTGAAATTCGACCCTGAGAATTGATCAGGTGCGTCTGCCGGTTAATTTGTCGGCTAGTTCGCCAACCTTGGTTTGGGCTTGTCGATTGGTGGGAAATACCGTGAGAATCTGCTCCCAGGCCTGCAAAGCGAGGTCATCCTTGCCGCTGCGTTCCAGAATTGCTGCCATCCCGGCAAGGGCGCCAAAGTGACGGGGTTCGAGCGCCAGGACCCGATTTATATCGATCATGGATTTCGCATAATCGTCCATGATGTAATGCAACGTGGCGCGCCGGTTCCAACCTTCCACGTATTCTGGCCAAAGCACGGTGACCTGATCGAGCAAATCAAGCGCCAAACCGTTTTTCTTTTTGGCTATGGCCTCGCTGGCCCACTGCATCAAAAGGTTGCCGGTGGCGCTGCCCGAATCGCTCCATTGGGCCCCAATCCGGTCAGCGATCTGACGTGCCCTTTTGGGGTCCCGTTCCCGCAAGAGCTCGACAAACAACGAATCAACCGGGTTGTCAGATTGAACAACCGGCGTTTGTGTCAGCGAGGCAGGTGCACTGTCGTTTAAATTGGCTGAACTCTCTGCGGCATGAAGGGTTGCTGACCCTAGGGTCAGCAACAGAAAGCAAGCAGTCAGTGTGGTGCGTGACAATGCAAAAAGGCGCATGACAGATATGGTAATCCGTCTGCGCCAAATTTCAAACCCACATTCTTGTGAGTAGCGGAGAATCATCTCCGTTTGCAAAACTGTCTTATGGAGCTCTATCGTTGCGCGTTGGCGCGCTGAAAAGCCCCACGGTCGATTACCCGGCGGGCAATCAACCCTGACGGCATTTGAAACGTGGGTTCTGCTTGTTGATGATGTAAACCCGGCCCTTGCGACGAACCAGACGGTTTGCGCGATGGCGTGATTTAAGAGCTTTGAGCGAATTTCTGATCTTCATTGTATCGGTCCGCATTGTTTGAGGAGCGTTCTGGAGCTCCTGTCAATCAAAAGCGCGCCAAACGGGCGCGCTAGTCAGTTGGCGAGCGATGTACCGGCTCATCCCGGCATTGTCAACTCTGTGAGCAGTGTTCAAGCCTTGTTTGCAGCCCCTGTCAACCGGGTGAAATGGCCCATCTTGCGACCGGTTCGCGCCTCGGCCTTTCCATAGAGGTGGATGAAGACATTTTCTTCGTTTGCCAGAGCATTCAACCGTTCAATGTCATCGCCAATAAGATTTTCCATCACACAATCGGAATGGCGCGCGGCGCCAACCAGCGGCAATCCGCAAACGGCGCGAATATGCTGTTCAAACTGGGAAACCACACAGGCAGCTTCGGTCCAATGGCCGGAATTGTGCACTCGCGGGGCAATTTCATTGACAATCAGACTGTGACTACTGCCGCCGGGTACCGCGAAAAATTCCACTGCCAGAACCCCGATATAATCGAGATGGGCCAGCATGGCGGTTGCGATTTCGCGCGCCTCANCCTGGGCCTGGGCTTCGAGGTTGGCTGGAACGGTTGATGTATGGAGAATGTGGTGNCGGTGGTCGTTTTCCGCCAGATCGAACACCTCAACTGCGCCATCAAGGCCACGGGCGGCCAGAACAGAGACTTCGCGGTCAAAATGCACAAATGATTCGAGGATTGCTGGCGCACCCTGCATGACCGCCAGCGCTTCATCTATTTCCTTTTCATTTGCTATTCGGGCTTGCCCCTTGCCGTCATAACCGAGGCGGGTGGTTTTCAGGACCGCAGGGTAGCCGGTTTTCTGAAGCCCGGCGACCAAATCTTCCCGGTTGAGTACAGAGGTAAATTCAGCGGTCTGGGCGCCCAGACCGCCTGCCATTATTTTTTCCGACAGTCGATCCTGGGCAATCCGCAGAGCCTTGGCTCCAGGGCGAACAGGGACGGTTCTGTCCAGTCTCTCTACCGCTTGAACAGGAACATTCTCAAACTCATAGGTAATGACATCACAGGCTTCGGCAAGCTGATCCAGTGCGGTGTTGTCATCATAGTTTGCGCAAATGTGGCTGTTGGCGAGTTGTGCGGCTGGTGCATTTGGGTCAGGATCGAATATGACCACCCGGTAGCCGAAACGAGCGGCCGCCATGGCCAACATGCGACCCAACTGACCGCCACCAAGAATGCCGACGGTCGAACCGGTGGGGAGGGGAGTGTTCATGTTCAAGCCTCGTCGACAGGCGTGTCTGTAACGGAAGAGGTGCGTTCGGCGCGCCATGCATCGAGTCGGTCGGCCAGCACATCATCGGAAAGCGCCAGGACGGCTGCGGCAAGCAAGGCGGCATTGATGGCGCCCGCTCTGCCGATAGCCAGTGTTCCCACCGGGATGCCCGCAGGCATCTGGACGATTGAGAGAAGGCTGTCTTGCCCGGATAATGCTTTTGACTGAATTGGGACGCCAAAAACCGGCAACGGCGTAAGGGCGGCTGTCATGCCGGGCAAATGGGCCGCTCCGCCTGCGCCCGCTATAATGACTTTAAACCCGTCAGCCTTGGCTGCCTGTGCGAATTCATACATGCGTTCGGGTGTGCGGTGCGCTGAAACGATACGGGTATCATGCGCGATACCGAGTTCATCGAGAGTTTTGGCAGCGTTTTTCATGGTCGGCCAGTCGGACTGGCTTCCCATGATAATTGCCACCCGTGGGTGTGTGGTTTGATTCGTTGAATTCGTCATGGGCATTGGTCCCAGGCTCAAGCACCAACAGGTGCATCCGATTTTTGCCCGTCTTCTTTCACCATTGATCCTGCGATTGCAAGCGCGGCCCGCCTACAGACACTCGCTTTGCTCGCAAAACTTGACTGCGAGACGCATCTTGCACTGCAGCAGAATCAGATGCGCCAAAATCTGATTGCGCGCTGTTGTCATCATGGGGCAGTTTAACGCAGCCAGTGCAGAACTCTGCTTGCGAGGCGTTCAGGCGATGATGTCCGGAATAATCTGGTCTTCCAGTTCGGTCATCTTGTCTTTGATGGCGAGCTTTTTCTTTTTCATGCGTTGAATGCGCAACTGATCGCAGCCAACGGCAATCATTGCATTGATTGCAGCGTCAAAGTCTTCATGCTCGTGGCGCAAACGCGCCGCTAACATCCTTAGTTCCGCCTGTTCCTGATCGGACATGCGAAGTCACCCCATTTTTTTACAGAAGGCCGGTGAGATAATGACAGAATCATCCTCACCCGGCCCGCAATCTTGTTGGGCATACCACCCGGATCCCCGTTCGGGAGCAACTAACATACATGAGGATTAACGAAAAGTTATCTATGGGCAAGAATTGACCTTCGACAATGTGAATTTTCCATGACAGACTTCACATGCCGATTAACCAGTAGCGCTGGTATATCTTGCCGGCGCTCTCTTTCTAAAGGAGTTGCCAATGTCAGTTGAAGCGCATCTTGAAACGCTTGAGAAGAAGCACGGCCAACTGGAAGAGGAGTTACGGTTCCAACTCGGAAGTCCGTCAGCGCACGATGAAACAGTCACGGAACTCAAGCGCCGCAAACTGCGTCTCAAAGACAAAATCAATAAATTGAAAGCTCAAACAACGCATTAGCAGCATATTCAATCGTGCACGCCGGTGATGCCCTGAATTGGCTTGCCAGCGTGCGCTTTCATGGGTTGCGTTCCGCATCTGGATGATCCCGTCTGTGGAATTCAGGTGTACGGATCATCATGTTGGTGCGTATTGCTAAACAAAAAAGACACTGATTTGGAAGGTTTTAGCAAAAAGTCGACAGTGGTCCGGACTTATGTCCAAAACTGATCGAGCCAGATATTGAGGGAGTTGAAACCTTCTTCATTGATGGAATAAACGCGGTGGGTTCCACGCGAATTCACTTTCACCATCTTGTTGTCGAGCAAGGCTCTGAGATGCTGTGAAACCGCTGGCCGCGATATGGTCACCCCGGAAGCCAATTCATTGACGGTACGCGGTCGCCTGCGAAGCGCCTCGAGAAGGTGGCGTCGATTCGGATCAGCAATGGCGGCGAATGCATCAATACTCATGTATGGAAGCTAGGAGATTCCTCCCTGCCCGGCAAGTATTATTGTGCAGTGCACTGTCAACAAACTCGCCGAATCTTCAAGTGCAACTGTCAACCGGATACGCTTTTACGAACTTGCTCACGTAAAACGAATTTCTGGATCTTGCCTGTTGAGGTCTTGGGCACATCCTGAAAGACAACGCGGCGAGGGCACTTGAAACGGGCCAATAGTGCGCGGCAATGCTCGATGATTTCGTCTTCGGTAACGGTTTCGCCGGGTTTGAGTTCCACAAATGCGCATGGTGTCTCGCCCCACTTGTCATCGGGATAGGCAACCACCGCGCAGGTCGCAATCGATGGATGTTTGAAAAGGGCATCTTCGACCTCAATGGACGAGATATTCTCGCCGCCAGAGATGATGATGTCTTTGGAACGATCCTTGAGCTGTATGTAACCGTCGGAATGCATGACACCCAAATCGCCTGAATGAAACCAGCCGCCGGCAAAAGCTTCGGCGGACGCGTCGGGGTTTTTTAAATAACCCTTCATGACAATATTGCCACGAAACATGACTTCGCCAATTGTTTCGCCGTCACTCGGCACCGCTTCCATGGTTTCGGGATCGCGAACCGAAAGGTCTTCGAGTGCGGTATAGCGCACGCCTTGCCGGGCCTTCATTTTTGAGCGCCCTGCAGCATCCAGATCGTTCCACTGGCTTTTCCATTCGTTGACCACCGCTGGACCGTAGGTTTCGGTCAGACCATAGAGATGGACCACTTCGAAACCAGATTCGGCCATGCCTGCGAGTATTGATTCCGGCGGTGGGGCAGCAGCGGTATTGAAACTAACGGTCTGGTTGAATTCACGTTTTTCGCTCTCATCCGCATTGAGCAGAGCTGACATGACTATTGGAGCGCCGCAGAGATGGGTCACGCCATGGTCTGCTATGGCGTCATACATGGCTTTTGGGCGTACCCACCGCAGGCAGACATGCGTTCCGCCGACAACGCCGAGGGTCCAGGGAAAGCACCAGCCGTTACAATGAAACATTGGCAACGTCCAAAGATAGACCGGATGACGCCCCATCCCTGAGGCGATCACGTTCGAATAGCCCATGAGGGAAGCGCCCCGGTGATGGTAAACCACGCCTTTGGGGTTGCCGGTGGTGCCGGAGGTGTAGTTCAGCGAAACCGCATCCCACTCATCATCTGGTGCAGTGCGGGTGAAATCTTCAGCGCCTGAGCTCAGAAAAGCTTCATAGTCATGGGTTCCAATGCACGGTCCCTTGCTGGCCGGTGCATCTTCAGGGAATTCGGGATCGTCATAATCAATCACCAGGGGCTTAACCTTGGCAAGGCTCAATGCCTCTGAGGTTACGCCGGAGAATTCGCGATCGACAATGAGGATTTTTGTTTCTGCGTGGTCGAGCTGGAAAGCCAGAACGGCAGCATCCAGCCGGGTATTGAGCGAGTGAAGAACTGCACCTGTCATGGGAACGCCGTGGTGGGCTTCCAGCATCGCGGGTGTGTTTGAAAGCATGACTGTAACTGTATCACCCTTGCCGATACCCTGGTTTACCAATGCATTCGCCAGTTGTTTTGAACGGCGCAGGAAATCGCGATAGCTCAGCCGCAAGTTGCCATGGATAATTGCTGTGTGGTCAGGAAACACCAAGGCTGCACGTTCGAGATGGGACAGCGGCGACATAGGCTGATAATTGGCCGCATTTCGATCAAGATCGATTTCATATGGGTTGGGCACTGATTTTCCTCCTGCGCATTTTAAATTGCCTGACTGCGCGTTTTCCTCTTTTGCAGGCAATCCTTCGTAACAGTCATAGCGCCCGTGCGCTCAGGCTAGCAAGCCATCGTAAATCAGTTTGAACGAGGTCAGCAGTACCATCGCGTACATCAGGGGATAAAAAACCGACGGTTTCATACGACGAACTACAAAAGCCCCGATGAAGATAGCGATCGGTGCAATGGGTGCGAGGACCAAAGCGGTCTTGAGATTTGTGGCGTCGAACTCACCGAGCAGAAAATACGGAATGACTTTCAAAGCGTTGATCACGGTGAAGAAGCGGACCGAGGTTCCTGTATAGATTTTGGGCTCAAGGCGTAATGGCAGTGCGTAGAGCTGATATGGAGGGCCGCCGGCGTGAGAGATGAAGCTGGTAAATCCCGAAAGCAGGCCACAAAATATCCCATATAATCTGTTGTGCTGGCGCGGCGGAGTGGGCATGCGCGAACGATATTCATGAAAGCGGCGCCAGAAATATTGGAGGGAAAATACCAATGCCACAAAACCGACAAGCAGCCGGATCATTCCTTCAGGGACCCAGGCCGCTGTCAGCCAACCGATGGCGATACCGAAAAATGCGCCCGGGAGAAGGAAGAGCAGGGTTTTACGGTCACTGTGATGACGCCAGGTCCAAAGGCTGAACATATCCATGAGAATAAGGATTGGCAGCATAATGGCGGCGGCCTGAAATGGAGGCACAGCCAATGTCATCAGGGGGACGCCCATGATCGCCATGGCTCCGCCAAACCCGCCTTTCGACAATCCGACGATCAGGAGCGCTGGAATGACGACAGCATAGAAGAACGGGTCAGTGATCATATGGGAGTGTTGAACCTTTGTTGCAGGCGGTCTATCTCGTTTGCACGAATAGTGCCATCCATGGCAATCACCCTCTGACAAAGCGAAGGCAAATAAATTCATGAGTGACGTGTCAAACCGATGCCGACTGGTTCTCGTCGCACCTCAAAGCGCCGAACCGGCTGACCTCGCCGATATTCTTGCCCAAGCCCTTGCGGGCGGTGATGTGGCGTCAGTCATCCTGCCGCAACGAGAGTTGGATGAGCGTCGCTTTCAGGAGTTTTGCAATGCGGCGATCCCGGTTGTTCAGGGGGCAGGGGCTGCGGCGCTGATTGCAGGTGACAGTCGTGTTGCCGGGCGCGTCAAGGCTGACGGCTTGTTCATCCAAGGCGATGCGGAAGAACTGCGTGAAGCGATGGAAGCTCATTCCCCAGCCATGATCGTCGGCGGCGGCAACGCCAATGAGCGCCATGATGCGCTGATATTGGGCGAACTGCAGCCGGATTTCATCTTCTTTGGCCGCCTGGATGGAGATACCAAAGCCGAACCACACCCGAAAAACATGGAAATGGGCGAATGGTGGGCATCAATGGTGGATATTCCATGTATTGTCATGGGTGGGACAGAAGCATCCTTCACGCTGGACATGGCTGAAGCCGGGGTAGAGTTCATCGCTTTCGAGAAGGCTGTATTTGCGGCCGAGAAAACACCTTCGGAAATGGTTGCGGCAATCAATGGCGATTTGGACGAAAAAGCGCCACGGTTTGAAGATTAGTAGGCTTGATGCGTAATAGAACAAACATTTTTGCNGCATTTTTGCTGCTTTTTCTGGCCAACGCTACAAATTTGACCGTTGAGATATCTGCCTTTGCACAGGACAACAGTGCTGCGAAAGGTGNCCAATCCGATGCAATCAAAGATGATGACGCTGCAGAGNCTGTGGCGTCTGAGTCGGGTGAGATGCCGACCACAGCCGATGAANTTACTTCTGAGGCGGAACCAGTTTATGAGATAGCGCCGGACGGACGGCGCATCCTGCCTTCGCCAACNAGTGGTCTCGGCTTGCCACTGATTGACACCAGTATTGATGCAACCAAGCGGGCCTATGGCGCTTATCAGCGGGGCTTCTATCTCACCGCCATGGATTTGGCTCTTTCACGTGCCCAACTTGGTGATCCGGCTGCACAAACATTGGTGGGGGAGCTGTTTTCTGAGGGGCTTGGTGTTTCACGCAACCTGAAAGAAGCGGCGTTCTGGTACGGACAGGCGGCCCAGGGCGGNGACAGCTCAGCNCAATTCAAATACGCGATCATGTTGCTNGAAGGCAAATATGTTGANCGCGATGCTGTCAAAGCGCGTGAAATGATGGGCAAGGCTGCTGATGCGGGAAACGCCTTTGCCCAGTTCAACCACGCTCAGGCGCTCCTTGCTGAACATCCGGGTGCTTTGGGTATCAAGCGTGCATTGCCATATTTTGAGAAAGCCGCTGCCAAGGGCGTGGCTGATGCGCAATATGCGCTGGCGCAGATTTATATGAACTCGCTCGGCATTGATGCGGAAAAGCGTGCACAAGCGCGTGAGTGGATGCGCTCGGCGGCGCGAAACAATTATGATACTGCGCAGCTTGATCTGGCAATCTGGTTGATCGACGGCAAGGGCGGCGACAAGGATTACGAAGAAGGTTTCCGATGGATGGAAATTGCAGCCAATCGGGGCAATGTGGTGGCCCAAAACCGGCTGGGCATTCTTTATGTCAACGCAATCGGTACGCGTCCGGACCCGATTGAGGCTGCCAAATGGCATATTCTCTCCAAACGCGCCGGTTACAACGATCCCGAGCTAGATGATTTCTATCAAGGGCTGACTGAGGAAGAGCAGAAGCAGGCGCTTGACCGGGCAAACAAATTCTCTCGCCGCTAATTCACACGGCGCTAGGCTTGAAAAAGCCCTGCATTTATGGTCTGGAAGCCGCCAACAGGCCGATTGACGGCCAATCGTTTTAAAATTGACGGACAAAAGTCATGAAGATCAACGGAAATGAAATTCGGCCGGGCAATGTGCTCGAACACAATGGCGGGCTCTGGGCCGTGGTCAAGACCAACGCGGTCAAGCCCGGCAAGGGCGGCGCGTTCAACCAGGTCGAAATGAAGAACCTGATCGACGGCACAAAGCTCAACGAGCGGTTCCGCGCTTCGGAAACCGTCGAGCGTATTCGTCTCGAACAGAAAGACTTCCAGTTTCTCTATGAAGAAGGCGATGCGCTGGTTTTCATGGATACGGAAACCTACGATCAGCTTGAATTGCAAAAGGAATTTGTTGGTGATCGCCGCGCATTTCTTCAAGATGGCATGATGGTGACAGTCGAGCTTTACGAAGAAAGACCGATTGGTATCTCATTGCCCGATCAAGTTACATTGGCAATCGTGGAAGCCGATCCTGTGATCAAAGGGCANACAGCAACATCATCGTTCAAGCCAGCGGTGCTTGAAAACGGTGTTCGCATCATGGTGCCACCNTTTATTTCTGCCGGNGAGCGGATTATCGTGGAAACCAGCGAAATCACCTATCTGCGCCGGGCCGATTGATCGGTCAGGATTTTTTTAAACTGACTCTAATGTCGGGGAATTTTTTATGGCGCGTTCGGCCTTACTCAACGTCATGGTCCAGGCGGCTATCAAGGCTGGCCGTTCGCTGGCACGCGACTTCGGTGAAGTCCAAAATCTGCAGGTTTCATTGAAGGGACCAGGCGATTACGTCAGCCAGGCAGACCGTAAAGCCGAGGAGATCATCCAGCAGGAATTGATGCGAGCACGACCCACTTATGGGTTCATGGGCGAGGAGAGTGCAGAGATCAAAGGCACTGACGGTGCCCACCGCTGGATTGTTGATCCGCTCGACGGGACAACAAATTTCCTGCACGGCAACCCGCTTTTTGCCGTTTCCATCGCACTTGAGCGTGATGGTGATCTGGTGGCCGCTGTCGTCTATAATCCCGCTATGGATGAGCTGTTTACTGCCGAACGTGGCGGTGGGGCATTCCTCAATGACCGTCGGTTGCGCGTGGCCGGTCGCCGGGCGATCGCCGATACGGTCATCGGAACTGGNATCCCCTATCTTGGACGCAGCAACCACGGCAAGTTTCTTGTCGAACTGCGCCATATCATCAGTGAAACCGCTGGCGTACGCAGCATCGGGAGTGCCGCACTTAATCTTGCCTATGTCGCAGCAGGCAGGCTTGATGGATTCTGGGAAGATGACCTGAAAGCGTGGGATGTCGCTGCAGGTATGTTGATGATCCGAGAGGCGGGCGGCTTCTTGTCAGACCGCTCCGGACGTCAGGACATTTTTGGCACCGGTTCTGTTGTTGCGGGCAACGAGCATGTGCACAAGGCGGTGCTGGAAATTCTCAAACGTCCGATTCCTGCCGGCTGAATTTTGCCAACCGAGTCTGAGCCCGTGAAAACTGGGCCGACCCGTTGACCGGAAGAATCAGGTTGAAGCCGTTTTGTTGCAGCTGCTCCAGCAAGTGCTTTTATTTTCGCCATGATTTCGGTTAGTGTTTGGCTGAAAAAGAACCCGGACAGGGTTCGCATCCAAGCTGGGGACGGAATCACGTATGGAGAAAATTTCGATGTCCGGTTGGGGTATCTCTGATGATGGCGGCGGTGCTGATCCGCACAAGCTGTCGAGCCCGATGGTGTTCTTCTGGAGCCAAGTGATCTTTTTGATCCTGTCGGGTTTTGTCGCGGCCATTCTTTATCGTCAGATCAGGGAAGCCTTTATGGCAAACCCCGGCTTGAACGGGCTTATTCTGGGTGTTCTCGCAGTTGGGGTCATTCTTGTTTTTATTCATGTGATCAGGCTGCGCCCGGAAGTTCGCTGGGTCAATTCATTGCGGGTTGCCGGAAGTGCAGAAAAGGCGGGTCGCGAGCCGGTTTTGCTCGCACCCATGCGGGCGCTGATGGGGCGCCGCCAAGATATGGCGCTTTCCCCGACATCGCTCCGTTCAATTCTCGATTCGATTGCCACCCGACTTGATGAATCGCGCGATATTTCGCGGTATCTTATTGGATTGCTGGTCTTTTTGGGGCTGCTCGGCACATTCTGGGGCTTGCTTGGAACGATAGGCTCGATCAACGAGGTCATTCAGTCGCTTGACCCGGGTACCGGCGGTACTTCAGACGTTCTTGCATCGTTGAAATCCGGCCTTTCTGCACCTCTGGATGGCATGGGCACAGCGTTTTCATCATCCCTGTTTGGTTTGTCGAGCTCGCTGGTTCTGGGTTTTCTGGATTTGCAGGCAGGCCGTGCCCAGAACCGGTTTTACACCGAGCTTGAAAATTGGCTCTCCAGTGTCACAGATTTGGGCTCTGATGTGTCAACTTCATCGAGCGAAGGCAGTAGCGAAGAAGTTCGCATGCTGACTGAGCGGATGCAGAAAATAGTGCAGGAAGGCGGTTCGAGCCAGCGGACAACCGCCGCAATGGCAAGTTTGGCCGAAGGCATTCAAGGTCTCGTTAAAAACATGCGCAATGAACAACAAATGTTGCGCGACTGGATTGAATCGCAACAGGCCGAGGCCAAGCGAATGCGGGAAACGCTGGACAAGCTGGCCGGCAAATTGCCAACAGATCAAAGCGGAGACAAATAGCTGTGGGCTTGGCGCGCAACCGTCGCAATGAGCGGACGATTGACTACTGGCCGGGCTTCGTCGATGCGCTGTCGACGTTGTTGCTTGCGATCATGTTTCTGCTCACGGTTTTCGTGCTGGCGCAGTTCCTTCTCAGTCGTGAGATTTCTGGTCGCGATCAGGTTCTCAACCGGCTCAANAGTCAGATCAACGAACTGACGCAGTTATTGGCGCTGGAGCGNTCTTCCAAGCAGGACGTTGAAGATGCCCTGGCCAATATGCAGGCTTCACTTCTGGCAACTGAAGATGAAAAAAGCCGTTTGCAGCAATTGCTTGAGTCAGGTGCCGGTTCGACCGAGGCGGCAGAAAAGAAAATCGGGGTACTTAGCGATTCTTTGGATGAGGAAAGGCAGGTGTCACAACGGGCGATGAGTCAGGTCGAGCTGCTCAACCAACAGATTTCGGCATTGCGTAGTCAGTTAGCGGCACTTGAAGATGCATTGGAAGCATCAGAAGCCAAGGATGATGCTTCACAAACCAAAATTGCGGATCTGGGCAAGCGGTTGAATGTGGCGCTGGCGCAACGGGTGCAGGAGCTTAATCGTTACCGGTCGGATTTCTTTGGCCGCTTGCGTGAAATCCTTGCCGGTCGCGATGATGTGCGGGTAGTTGGCGATCGATTCGTCTTCCAGTCCGAGGTTTTGTTTCCCTCCGGGGGGGCCGATCTCAACAGCCCCGGACAGGACGCGATGGGTCAATTGGCTAGCGCAATTCTTGAATTGGCGCGTGAGATTCCCGATGAAATCAACTGGGTGCTCCGTGTTGATGGTCATACGGACAATGTACCGCTTTCAGGCACTGGCAAATATGCCGATAATTGGGAGCTGTCTTCGGCGCGCGCCACGTCTGTAGTCAAGTACCTCATATCGCAGGGAGTGCCTGCTAACCGTTTGGTTGCAGCTGGTTTTGGTGAATTCCAACCCATTGCCGAGGGCGACGATGTTGCGGCCCGTGCCACCAATCGCCGGATTGAGCTCAAGCTGACTGAGAAGTAGCGGCCTCTTTGTTTTTGACACCTTGTTTCAGGCGGTGACCGACATCCACGATTGCCTGCAAAGCGGGAACGAGTTCCTGCCCCAAACCTGTCAGCGCGTATTCTACGCCTACATTTATTGTTTGATGTTATCAATGAGGCGGAATTGGAAGACTGGGGGAATTGGCGGTTTGCCAGTGGACGAATATCGTCGCTTGCAAAGTACCAAATCCACCTGATTGAATTGATTACGAAAAACTGATGGCGGAAGTTGAAAATGCAAATACAGACTGAACTGACAAAACTCTTCGCCATCAGGGTGCCGCTGTTGCTCGCCCCCATGGCGGGGGTGAGTGGCGGGGCATTGGCGGCGGCGGTCTCCGGTGCTGGCGGGCTGGGCTTGATAGGTGGCGGCTATGGCCACCGCGACTGGCTGGAAAATCAGATTACCGCAGCCGGTAACGCCCGAATTGGCATCGGCTTCATTACATGGTCCCTGGCCAAAAATCCTGAGCTGCTGGATGTGGCGCTGGCACGCGCACCGGAAGCGATTTTCCTGTCTTTTGGAGATGCGACGTCTCTTGCCGACAAGGTGGCCAAATCAACCAGTCATCTGATCATGCAAGTTCAGACGCTCGAACAAGCGCGTCAGGCGCTTGATCTGGGTGCTGATGTCATTGTTGCCCAAGGAACAGAGGCCGGAGGCCATGGCGCAAAGCGGGCCACCATGCCACTTGTGCCGGCTGTTGTTGATATCGCCGGAAGTGTGCCAGTGGTTGCGGCAGGTGGGGTTGCTGACGGTCGTGGATTGGCGGCATCCTTGATGCTCGGTGCGGCCGGTTGCCTGTGTGGTACCGCATTTTTCGCGAGCCAGGAATCACTTGCCCACCCAAGTGTCAAAGCCGCTGCCATTGACGGGCAGGGCGATCAGACCGTTCGCGGTTCGGTTTTTGATGTCGCACGAAATATAGACTGGCCGGAGGCGTGGGATATCCGNACCTTGCGCAATCCGTATTTTGAAAAATGGAAAAATGATCTTGCGCGACTCAAGGCAAGTACCGAGACTGAGAATGCACGCTATATTGAGGCGGCAGGTGCCGGAGATACCGATATTGCGGCTGTGATTGTCGGCGAGGGCGTTGATTTCGTTCGTTCTTCGCAACCTGCTGGCGATATCGTCGACGCGATCGAGACCCAGGCCATCGAACGGCTTTCAGGCGCGAAGGGCTATCTGCAAACTTGAACCGGAAACCGTAGCAAAATCCGGGAATATGCTGTTTGGCTATTCGGTAAATGCCAGTGCTTCTGCACCACTTTCAAACTGCAAACGGGCAAGACGGGCGTAGATGCCCTTTTTCTGCACCAGAGTTTCATGAGTGCCTTCTTCGACAATCCGGCCCCGATCCATCACCAGGATACGGTCGGCTTTCAAGACTGTTGCCAAACGGTGCGCAATTACGATGGTGGTGCGGTTTTCCATGAGCTGCTCAAGTGCGATCTGGACCAGTTTTTCACTCTCCGCGTCAAGAGCGGATGTTGCCTCGTCCAGCAATAGAATTGGCGCATTCCGCAGAATGGCGCGGGCAATGGCCACCCGCTGGCGCTGGCCGCCAGAAAGGGTAATGCCGCGTTCACCCAATGGCGTGTCATAACCTTCTGGCATGGCCATGATGAAGTCATGGGCCTGTGCGGCACGCGCTGCTGCTTCTATCTCTGCGCGACTTATACCATCGCGACCCAGAGCGATATTTGCAGCTACGTCAGCGGCAAATATGGTCACGTCCTGAGGTACCAGTGCCATTCTGTCGCGCAGGTCTCTCGGGTCGGCCTGACGCACGTCAACGCCATCTATTCGGACTTCGCCTTCCAGTGCATCATAATAACGCAGGATCATTGAGAAGATGGTGCTTTTTCCTGCACCCGATGAGCCCACAATCGCGACGGTTTCACCTGGTGCGGCGTGAAAAGTGACTTGTTGCAAGGTCGGCATGTCAAGTCGAGCCGGATAGGCAAAACTGACGGCTTCAAAATTGATTTCGCCTTTGGGCGGCTCTGGCATGGCGACAGGGTTTTCCGGTGCCGTGATTTGCGGGACCTCATCGAGGAGTTCGCCGAGCCTTTCGGCAGCACCGGCGGCTTGGGAAACCTCGCCCCAGACTTCTGAGAGAGACCCGAGCCCGCCGGCTGCAAANACCGAGTAAAGAAGGAACTGGCCAAGCGTGCCAGGTGTCAATTCTCCGGTCAGAACCGCCTGGGCACCAAACCAAAGCACNCCAACCACCGAACCAAAAGCCATTGCGATGGCAAACCCAGTAAGGATCGAACGTGCCTTGATGGACGAGCGCGCNGCNGCNAAGGATGTATCCACGGCAATGGCAAATCGTGACCGCGCAAGGCTTTCGGCATTGAAAGCCTGCAGTGTCCGGGTCGCGCCGATGGCCTCACCGGCAAATGTCATGGCTTCAGCGAGTTTATCTTGAGCCACCCGGGAGCGGCGGCGCACTCGACGACCAAAGCCGACAATAGGAAAAACGATCAATGGAATGGCAAGAATCACCAGTGCGGACAACTGGGGTGAGGTGACGACCATCATCGCCACAGCTCCGGAACACAGAATGATGTTTCGAAGCGCAACCGAGGCAGTGGCCCCGACTGTGGATTTGATCTGTGTCGTATCGGCAGTCAGTCTTGAGACAATTTCGCCCGAACGGTTGATGTCGTAAAATGAGGCTGACAAATCGGTCACGTGGGCGAAAACATCGCGGCGGATATCAGCGACCACTCGTTCGCCGAGTGTGATGACGAAATAATATCGTCCGGCAGAGGCCAGTGCCAAAAGGCCTGCAATGACCAAAAGCATGGAAAAATAGGTGTTGATGAAGCCTGCATCGGTTTCTGAAAACCCGTTGTCAATCAGGCGACGAACGGCCAGTGGCAAGGTCAGTGTGGTGACTGCCGCCATAAACAGGAATACCAATGCACCCGCGACCAGGTGCGGATAGCGCAGAATGTATGGAAGCAAACGAGTAAGCGGACGAGCTGACTGGGATGATGAGGTTTTGTCGGACTTCAGGTCTGTCACGCAAACTCCTGTAGAAGTAATTCGTTGTCGGTCCGGATCGAGGGGGTCTTGTATCACGGCGGTGCATCATGTATAGGCTCGGCACCGAATTTGGAAGCCGCAGGCATCACCCCTCGCGGCTTCAATCATGTATCAGGCCAATATGCCGCAATCGTGGTTGCCATGGCCGCTCAAGACAATGTCAGGATTACCTCGATGAAGGCAGATATTCATCCCGATTACCACATGATCAAAGTGGTCATGACTGATGGCACCGAATACGAAACCCAGTCTACCTGGGGTGCGGCCGGTGATACCATGAACCTCGAAATTGACCCTAATTCTCATCCGGCATGGACCGGCGGCAACCAGCAGATGCTGGACCGTGGTGGTCGTCTTTCGAAGTTCAAGAAGCGTTTCGAAGGTCTTGGCCTTTAATCACGCGGAAATTTGCGGAGCTCGCTCCGGATTATCCAGTAAAAACCCCGCTTCGGCGGGGTTTTTTGTTGCTCAAAGGGTGGTCGCCTATTCAGCCGGGGCCAAATGTGCCCGGTCCACCGGTTTCTCGTTGATCGGCCAATGGATGAATGCCGCAAACAGACCCAGCGCCACACCCAGCCACCAGACCGGATCATAGCTGCCAAACTCGTCATAGAGATAGCCGCCCATCCAGACGCCAAGGAATGAGCCGATCTGGTGATTAAGGAAGACGATGCCGCCAAGCATACCCAAGTGGCGGGTGCCAAACATGATGGCAACCAGCGCATTGGTCGGCGGCACGGTTGAGAGCCACAACAGGCCCATGGCAATAGAAAACGCAATGACCGAAAACCCTGTTTGTGGCAACAGCAGGAACAATGTGACAACAACAGATCGGGCGATATAGATCCATGCCAAAAACTGCGGCTTGGAATAGCGCTGGCCGATAAAGCCGGATGCCAGCGAGCCGATGATGTTGAAAAATCCAATCAGCGCCAGAGCCAGCACTGCATAGGATGCATCAATACCAATATCTCCGAGATAAGCGGGGAAATGGGCGGTGATGAAGGCAACCTGAAAGCCGCAGACGAAAAATCCGGTTATCAGAAGCACATAGCTTCTGTGGCCAAGTGCTTCGCGCAGGGCTTCGCGTGCTGTTTGGGCGAACTCTTCCTTCGGCTGGGAACCGGAAGACGAGTTGCCGCGCAGCGGAATGCCAAGCAGCGGGATCAACAGCATGAGTGCCGCCATCCAGATGAGGGCTTCGGACCATCCGACAGCATCGATCAGACCTTGCCCGAGTGGCGCAAAGACAAACATGCCGGCGGAGCCAGCGGCGGTACCAATGCCGAAGGCCAGTGAGCGCTGCTCAGGCGCAACATTGCGGGCAAATGCAGTCAATATGATCGCGAATGAAGCCGATGCAACGCCCAGACCACACAGCACGCCGCCACCTATATGAAGCCACATCGGAGAAGGTGCGATGGCCATGATGACAAGTCCGGAGCTGTAAAGCAGACCAGACATGGCCAATACACGCCAGGAACCATATTTGTCGGCTATTGCGCCAAAAAAAGGTTGTCCCATGCCCCACGCCAGATTTTGCAGAGCCATGGCAAGACCAAATGTGGTGCGGTCCCAACCGGAATCCGCCAGCATCGGCAATTGAAAAAAGCCCATCGCTGAGCGAGGGCCGAAGGAGAGCATGGCTATCAAGCAGCCAGATCCGATGATCAGCCAGGGTAAAGTTGTGGCGCGGGTAGAGGTGGCGGATGTTGTCACAGCGATGCTCCAATCGGGCGCGAATATGGCATGAAGGAAAAATATTTGGTTATTCCATCAACGCAAGTGTATTTACNCTAATAGTTGATCAATATTTTTGATGTTTCAGGGTAATACGCATTCACTTGAAGCTGTCCCTCTTCGTAAGTACTCGATGNGCCTTTTTGTTCATGTTGAGTAGGGGTGGTGANTTCAGTAAGAATGCGAGATTGCATTTTNAGAGTTCCGGGCTCGATATTTAATGGACACGCTCCTGATACTTGCGGCCTTCATATTCGTTGGCCTCCCTTTTGTTTTGCTCATTTTGTTCATTCGCTTGAACCNACGGGTCAGNTTGCTGAGGGACGAGGTCGGCCACCTGCGTCTTCAAGNGAACAAATTTGTGCAAGCCGAGGCCGAATTNGCCGGGTCTCATGATGAAAGCGTATCTGATGATTTGGTGGAGCCTGATGCGGCATCAGCACAAAGCGACGTCGCGACGGGCGATGTGGATTCAGATCAATCGGCAGAGCCGGATGCGGAGGCAGATCAACGATCAATGAATCCGCCACCCCTGCCTGTTTTATCAAGCAGTTCGGAACTGGTGTCTGAGGTTGCGCCACCCACCCCGGAAAAAGCCATGGATCTGGAAGGCCTGATTGGCGGTCGCTGGTCGGTTCTGCTTGGTGGTTTTGCAGTCGCGTTGGGTGCCTTGTTTCTGGTGCGTTATTCAATCGAGGCAGGATTGTTGGGCCCCGCGGCCCGAATTGCAGGTGGCGTAGTTCTGGCCGGTTGCCTGCTGGCTGGAGGCGAATGGTTGCGTCGCAGAGACGGCATGATCGGGCTTCCAGCAATGATGAGTGCAGACATTCCGGGGGTGCTGACGGGCGCGGGAGCAATAGCTGCCTTTGGTAGCGTATATGCTGCTCACGCCCTTTACGGCTTTGTAGGGCCTGCCATTGCCTTTGTACTCATGACAGCGATCGGGCTTGCAAGCCTGGTGCTTGCTTCGGTGCATGGTCCAAAGCTGGCTGCAGTGGGGCTTCTGGGTGCATTTGTTGCCCCAGCGCTCACAGCATCGAGCGAGCCCAATCAACCAGCCTTGGCGCTGCATGTGTTGGTGGNCACTGCCAGCGTATTTGCCGTTGNGCGGATCAGGGCTTGGCGATGGTTGGCCTTGGGCGGTGTTGTCGGTTCGCTCATGTGGACCACTGCAATCATTTTGTTCTTCAATGATGATGCGGATGTTGCGACGCTGCTGCAAACCGTTGGTCTGGCTGGTATATTTGCCGCGGGTTTTGGTTGGCAATCCAACGGAGCCAATGGGCCGTTTTNAACCGCCNTCATCGATGAGCCAGCGGACCGTCTTGCATATGGTTCATTTGTAGCGCTGACGATCCTGGCGGTTCCTTTTGTGATGGGCCTNGACAATCCGTTGAATGTGGTTTTGGTGCTGTTGGTCGGATCTGTTCTTGCAGGCGCAGGAAACTGGGCGCCGAATATCACCAAGATCGCGCCATGGGCGGCATTGCTGACAACTGCTCTGGCGGTTGGATTGCAATTGGACNTCGCATTTGAACCTGCCATCGTCGATGATCGGCTTTACACGGGACTCCCTGTTCCTCCGGATATTGCTGCCTTTATNACATCCTGGTTGATTGCCAGCCTGCCGGTTGCAGCCGTTGCTCTTTGGGGCAGTTGGCGTGCAGCTGCCGAAGCGCCGAGGAGTGCGGGTTATCGTGCAATCAGTTTTGCACTGATTTCGGTTTTGGGCCTGTGNGGAATTTATCTGCGTGTTTCTGANTGGCAGGTCAGTTGGCCGACAGCATTTGCCGCCATTTTACTGGCCGCACTATGTGTCGTCCTGACCGAAGCCTTCACGCGGCGTCGCGAAGGGGATTTTATCGCGCCTGCGCCCGCCGTTTTTGCCGTAGCGGCGATTGCATTTCTTGCGCTGGCCTTGGGTGTCGTCTCGACCAAGCTGTGGTTGCCATTTGGAATGGCACTGACAAGTTTTGGTGTGGCCTGGGTTTATCGCGACCGACCATTTCCTGCGCTCCCCATAGTGGCAGTAATCTTGGCTGTTCTGGCCTTTACGGGGCTTTATTTCAATGCGCCTTTTGCCAGCGACATGATCGGCACAACACCGTTCTTCAACAAGCTGATCCTGATCATCGGGTTGCCTGCATTGGCTTTGATTGCTGCCGGTGAAACATTGCGAAAGTCGCAGGCCGGTCGCTGGGCGGATTTGCAAACAGCAATCGGTCTTGCGCTGTTGGCCTTGTTTGTTGCGCTTGAGCTTCGCCATTTCATTAGCGGTGGAAACATCAGTTCAACCAGCTTTGGTTTGGCTGACATGGCGGCGCAGTCAATTGCCGCACTTGGGTTTGCCATCGGGTTGCAGTTCTCCGCCCAACGCAGTGGTGCGGCAGTCTTCAATGTCGCCTCGTTGGTTGCCGGCGGGCTGGGCATCCTCATGCTATTTGCAGGGCTTGTCATCTGGTTCAATCCGCTCCTGACTGATGATACAGTGGGGCAGGGACGTATATTCAATCTACTGCTGCCCGGCTATTTGCTGACCGGACTGTTGGCTGGCCTGGTTACGCTGTTTTCAGTTGGTGGGCGCCCGCGCTGGTATCGGCTTGGATATGGCTCGATGGCCGGACTATTGCTTTTCTTCTATGCCAGTTTGATGGTGCGCCATGGTTTTCAGGGCGAAAGGCTCGGGTTCTGGCGCAGTGGCACCGACAGCGAGGTTTGGACCTATTCTGTCGTCTGGTTGGTCTTGGGCGGGTTGCTGCTGGCGGCAGGGCTGTTTTCGCGCTCATTGCCACTGCGGATCGCCTCTGCCGGGGTCATTTTGCTGACTGTCTCCAAGGTTTTCCTGATCGACATGTCAGCGTTGACCGGTGCGCTACGTGCGTTCTCGTTTATCGGGCTTGGTCTCGTGCTGATCCTGATCGGGCGGTTCTATCAACGCATTCTGGCGTCGGGCAAAACTGGTGGTGGCGCAAAGCCGCCANCGATGACTGCGCCNGATGGTCTCCCTGATGAAAAATGAAGTGCGCTCGGCGAAAATTGCTGCCTGAATAGGCGTGTAAATCACGAAGTCGACTTGAATAATTTATGCGATATGCTTATGTCGAGTTTGTACCCGGCAACTGCCGGTTTCTTTTGGCGTCAATTATGCTCAATTTGAGCAAAAGATGTGAATATGGAAGACCGAACCTGAAGGAGGCCACCTATGGCCCTTACTGAAAGCGGAACCAATAGCATGCAAGCAGCGGCTGGCAAGATGACAGCTGCGAAGCGATTCGGTGTACTTGAGCGCCCGGATCTCGCCTACACCCCGGCTGTTGCCCGTGAAACCGCGCATCTTTATGAGCGTGTTCGCCATCATGTTCCTGAATTTGAATGGCCGGTTTATGCGCCTTATGTTCATGCCATCAATCGACTGAAGAAAGAGCGCGGCGCTTCCATTCTCGCCCATAATTATCAGACGCCGGAGATTTTCCACTGCGTTGCTGACATCGTCGGTGATTCGCTGCAATTGGCGCGTGAAGCAACACTGGTTGATTCCGAAATCATCATTCAGTGCGGCGTCCATTTCATGGCGGAAACGTCAAAACTGCTTAACCCCGACAAGACCGTTTTGATCCCTGACATGCGGGCTGGTTGCTCTTTGTCGGAATCGATTACCGGTGCCGATGTTCGGTTGCTCAAGGAGCGTTATCCCGGCGTTCCGGTTGTCACCTATGTCAACACGTCAGCCGACGTGAAAGCTGAAACAGACATGTGCTGCACCTCGTCCAATGCGGTGGCTGTTTGTGAAAGTTTTGAATCTGATACCATCCTTTGTATTCCCGACGAATATTTGGCGATGAATGTCGCCAAACAGACGCATAAGAAAATCCTGACNTGGAAAGGCCATTGTGAAGTGCATGAGCGCTTTACCGCAGAAGAATTGCTGGCCTACAAGGAAGCTGATCCGACCATTGAAGTCATCGGCCATCCTGAGTGCCATCCGGATGTGATTGCAGTTTGTGATTATTCGGGTTCGACATCCGGGATGATCAATTATGTCAAGGATACGCGACCTTCGCGGGTGCTGCTGGTCACCGAATGCTCGATGGCGTCAAATATCGAAACTGAAGTCGAAGGTGTGGAATTCATCAAGCCGTGCAATCTCTGCCCGCACATGAAGCGTATTACCTTGCCGAAAATTCTCGATAGTTTGCTGTGCATGACCGAAGAGGTAACCGTCGATCCGTTGATTGCTGATCGGGCGCAGTTGGCAGTTGAACGGATGATCAATCTGAAGAATTGACCGTTTTCTCCCTCGTATTCCCTGGACATCCGAAAGACCGGAACCTGCCATGACGTCATTGACGCACTACACCCCACCGGTCATTTCCAAGGGTCCCGAAGTTGTCATTATCGGCGGCGGCCTGGCGGGGCTGTTCTGTGCGCTCAAGCTGGCGCCGAAGGCTGTCACGGTGCTGGCGGCTGCGCCTATTGGCAGGGGCGCGTCTTCAGCCTGGGCGCAGGCCGGCATTGCCGCTGCTGTTGGGTCTGGAGACACTGTTGAAAGCCACGTCAGAGATACCATTGTTGCCGGCGACGGGATCGTCGACGAAAAGATCATACGCATGATGGCGAGCGAAGCCTCGGACAGGATTCATGATCTACTCGGCTACGGTGTGCCTTTTGATCGCGATCTGGAAGGTAAATTGGCAGTTAGCCGTGAGGCGGCCCATTCCGAGAGCCGCATCGTCCGCGTCAAAGGCGATATGGCGGGCAGGGCCATCATGGAAGCGCTGGTGGCTGCGGTGCGCAAGACGCCATCGATCAGGGTGCTGGAAGGATACGTGGTTGAGGACCTTGTTGTCGAAGACGGCAAGGTGATCGGCGTCGTCGCGCGCGTCAATGCCGGAAGCGGTGAAGAGTTACATCGTGTGACCGGTTCCAACGTGGTAATGGCTACCGGTGGTGTCGGGCATCTCTTCAATGTGACGACCAATCCTACCGAAGCACGCGGTGGCGGCATCGGTATGGCGGCGCGTGCCGGAGCACGACTGGCGGATATGGAATTCGTGCAGTTTCATCCGACTGCAATCGATCTGGGCAAGGACCCGGCACCTCTGGCCACAGAAGCCCTGCGCGGTCATGGTGCTACGCTGCACAATCATTCCGGCGAACGCTTCATGTTGTCTTTGCACAAGGATGCAGAACTCGCACCGCGAGATGTGGTGGCGCGCGGGATTTTCGCCGAAGTGAAAGCCGGTAGAGGGGCGTTTCTTGATTGCCGCTCTGCGGTGCCGGATTTTGCAGCCAAGTTCCCCACTGTTTACGGCTATTGCCAGGAAGCTGGCATTGATCCGGCCAAGGAGATGATCCCTGTCATTCCGGCGGCGCACTACTTCATGGGCGGCATCTGGACCGACAGCGATGGCCGGTCCTCGTTGCCGGGTTTTTGGGCCTGCGGCGAGTGCACATCGACAGGTGCACATGGTGCCAACCGGTTGGCGTCGAATTCGCTCTTGGAGGCTGTGGTTTTCTCCGCCCGCATCGCTGAGGCGCTGAAGTCTGAAATCAAGGTTGATGCGCCCGACGATTGGCAAGCCGGGTCAGTTTCGAGCAAGGAATATCTGACCGAGAAAGACCACCCGAACATGGTTGCACTCCGAGCAACCATGAGTGCCAATCTTGGTGTGCTGCGCGATGCTGATGGTATGCAGGCGGCGCTCAGGACGATCATGCAATTGTCCGATGACAGTCATTCAGTCCGGTTTGACAACGTGATAACCACAGCGAAACTGATTGCTGTCTGCGCTCTCAACCGGACTGAAAGCCGCGGAGGGCATTTCCGTACTGATTGTCCGGACGAACAAGCGGAGTGGACACGGCGAACGATCGTGTCGCTTGACGAGGCCAACGCCATCATTCCAGACCTGTTGGAGGCTTAAATGACCCTGATAATTGATCCTGCCGTTGCCGAAAGGGCACTTGTATGACCCAGAAACATGCCTATTTGCCGGAATTGCCCCCGTTGATGGTCGAAGCGCAGGTTCGCGCCGCACTCGAAGAAGATCTTGGCCGCGCCGGGGATATCACCAGCCAAGCAACGATTGGTCCGGAGATGGTAGCCACCTGCACCATGAACGCGCGGCAGGCGGGCAGAATTTCNGGTATGATCTATGCTGAAACCGCATTTCGGCTAATCGATCCGACCATCAAGTTTGAAGCACTGGTTGATGATGGTGCAACNGTTGTTGCAGGCGCTGATCTGGCGCGGATTTCAGGATCGGCGCGTGGTGTGTTGGCCGCCGAACGAGTGGCGCTGAATTTTCTCATGCATATGGCCGGGATTGCCACGCATACAGCACGGTTTTCAGACAGGATCAGCCATACCAAGGCCAAGATCACCTGTACCCGTAAAACGTTGCCAGGACTTCGGGCGGCAGAGAAATATGCGGTTCGGTGTGGTGGTGGCTCATCCCATCGGTACGGGCTCGATGATGCTATCTTGATCAAGGACAACCACATTGCTGTTGCAGGCGGTGTCACTGAGGCCTTGTCGGCGGCACAGNCTTTTGCCGGGCATCTGGTCAAGATCGAGATCGAGGTCGATACGCTGGAACAGTTTGCGAAGGTGCTNNCCCATGGAGGGGCCGACGTGGTGCTGTTGGACAATATGGGGCCAGAGAAGCTCGCCGAAGTTGTGGCGATGAATAATGGTCAAGTCGTGCTTGAGGCTTCCGGCAATGTGGACCTTGATACGGTGAAAGCGATTGCGGAGAGCGGAGTGAATTTCATTTCGACGTCGAAAATCACCATGGGNGCGCCCACGCTCGATATCGGACTCGATATCNNAATTGGCTNAAGGTCAACTGTTCGCTCGACGGCCAAAGCGCAANCCCGGAGCTGGTCGTTCTTCCAGAATCTGCGATCTAAATCGATAGAGAGCCGCCGGCCTGCCGCCGGTTTTTGCCGAATTTTGGCCGGTGGCTTCCACCAGCGCCGCACCTTCAACCAGACGGCGGAAATTCTGCTTGTGGAGATGGCGACCCGAAATGGCTTCCACTGTGGTCTGTAGATCTGTCAGCGTGAACTCCGGCGGCATCAATTCGAAAATAACCGGGCGGTATTTGATCTTGGAGCGCAGACGTTGGATTGCAGTAGCAGCAATGCGCCGGTGGTCAAAGCGCATGTGGTACCCCAGAGCGTGGGTAAGTCCTGTTGCCGGGTATCGACCATCGACGACGCTTTCCTCAACAAGGCCCGCATCGTAGATAAGCTCGTAGCGGTCGAGAACGCGCTCTTCGTCCCATGGAAAGTCATCGGTGCCGAAAGCCAATCGCAGCCTCGATTGTCGACGGTTTGCGGCTTCCAAATTGTCCGCTTCAAAGGACCATGACCTCAGGCGTGGCAGGATGATTTCATCAAGAAGAGCTGGCCTGCCATTGCGCCAATCTTCCCANGGAAAGAACTCGTACCAGTCGCGCCAGCGCGCGCCGGTTCGTTGCAANGCATCACCAACATGTGGATTTATGCGCGCTANCGCCAGATANCCTACGGAGACCGGATGGGCACGATCGCCGCCTTCCACCCGGTGGCGACCGCGATCGCCAAAGGTATAAAGCTGTTCGACATAACCCAATTTAAGCGCTGCGCGGGTTTCCACACTTTGCCGCAATCCGGTTTCGAAAGTNCGGTGGCGGGTGGGATCAAAAGCGCCNTAGGGAAGGCTGTTGGCATTGGNAGCGGTCTTGTCGTCAATCGGNACGCAGAGAATGCGCGGNGACAGGTCTGAAACTGCAACGACGGCAGCGTTGAGCGCGATGTTGACTGGTGTAACCGAGAGATCATCCATCGGCAGCGCCTTGATCCTCATTCGCCGCTTCAGGGTCCGGTCTCAATCCAAACACGTTGCCTTGGCTGGCCTCCGCGCCACGCCCAATCCGTGCTACCGCCTTGATCAATGATCCGCCACGTCCGAGTATGTTGTCGCCGATTTCAATGATACGGCGGTTCGGTGTCGCATAAGGTGATGCCGCGCGCAGTCGTTGAGCCAGGATCAAATCGTCTTGATCCGGAAAGAGGGCAAGTGCTGCAACCAAAGCTGCGGCGGGCGAACGGGAAATCCCCAGCCAGCAATGAACTATGAGGGGCGCTGATCGATCCCAATGGCGTACAAAGTCGATCAGCTTTGAAACATGGGCTTCTTCGGGCGCTATCAATCCGCCATGGGCTTTGTCGATATCGTTCATGCCAAGCTTCAGATGCCGATCTGCGGAGATGACAGCCGGTCGGTGAAAGGATTGTCCGGCGGAAAGCAGCGTAACCATTTCGCGTGCGCCGGTCTTAACCGCTGTTTCGGCAATCTGGTCAAGGCGACAGACGAATAGCTCGCTCATCGGGATCGCCCGGAAATTTTCGTCAATTTGGTTGAACGTTCATCTTCAAGTTCATTGAATCGCTTAATGAAATGCTGTTGTGCTTCCCGCGCAGGCATCGGTTCAATCTCCAGCATGTCTCGAGTAATGCCACGCGGTTGGCCGAAATAGGTTCGTGCCTCGCTGGCAGTAAATCCGGCCAGTTCAGTGGCTTCAAAATAGGCCGATATCGTGTCGGCTTTTTTGATCATGGATTTGATTTCTGCGGGGGTAATGGCAGGCAGTCCGAAGCGAATATGAATGGCAGATGCCAATCTTGCTTCGACCGTTTTGTAGCCGCCACCGACCACAGCCTTGAAGGGTGAAATCATGTCGCCAATGACATATTCAGGTGCGTCATGAAGCAATGTCAGAAGGCCGATTTCGCTGCTGTAATCAGGACAAATATGGGTCGCAATTGTTTCGACCATCATCGAATGCTGGGCAACCGAGAAAGCGTGGTCGCCACGGGTCTGTCCGTTCCAGCGGGCAACTCGCGCAAGGCCATGAGCAATGTCGGCAAGTTCCACGTCGACTGGCGACGGGTCGAGAAGGTCCAGTCTGCGCCCGGAGAGCATGCGCTGCCATGCTCTGATTTCCTCTGGCTTGCGTGCCATGGTTCAGTCTCCGTCAGCCGATTGTGCATTGGAGTCGGGTCGTGGAAATGACAGTCCGGACCACTCTGGCAACGAAAGCGAAACGGGCACTTGTCCAGCGGTTATCGCATTGCCTGCCGCAAGTGCATCGCTGACGCGGTCGATGCGGACAATGGCCAGCGCAGATTGATCAACAACGCTGCCCAGTGCGCCAAGCGGGCGGCCATCAGCTTCAATCGATGTTCCGGATGCGGGGAGCGGAGCAGATGCATTGACCGTCACCACACGACGTCGGGCAGTGTTGCGGTGCTTCATTCGGGAGACGACTTCCTGGCCGACGAAACAACCTTTCGAGAAGCTGACCCCGCCATTGATATCCATCAGGAGATCGTGCGGGAAGGCGTCGGAAAGTGAATAGTCTAATCCTGATTCAGCCACTCCATGGGCGATCCGGAGGCGGTGCCAGTCGCTTATATCCGCAGTTGCTTTATCGCTGGAACCATAAACCCGCTTTACCCCGGCTTGAGTGGGAAATCTGCTGTCGGGAAGGCCTGTTTCCGGCCCTTCAGGTCCCCACTGAGCAAAGACTGTCTGGTCGGCAAGTGTTTCAAAGGTCACATTGGCGCGCATGCGATACATCGTCATGCGCCGCAAGAAGTCTTCGACCAAAGTGCTGCGTATATCGATGAGGAACCTGCCTGCGGTTTCACAGATCAGGAAATCAAACATGATCTTGCCCTGAGGGGTGAGCAATGCGGATGGCACAACCTGTTCGCCAATCATGGTCTCAACATCATTGGTTATCAGACGCTCAAGAAAATCACGGGCGTCGGCGCCGCCGACTGCTATCAAAGTTCGTTCCGGGAGGTGTACGATCGGCACTGGCATGGTCCTCTCTGTCGACCGATTGCTTTAATCGGCGCTTGTCAACTAAGTAGGAACAATTGGCCGGTGGAGCAAGGCACCAAAACAACAGCATATGCCAACATGGTGGTATTTGCTGCCGGAGGCCATAGTCGCGCGATGGCATCAATCCCCTGCGAGGAAAAATCGCCATTGACCATCGGGACTGATGCCGATGCGAAAGAAATTGTAGCCACCGAATGAGCGCATATCGTCAAGATCGCCCGCAGTCAGGATCCGCAACAACTCGACTTCCTGCACCGGAGTGAGTTTGTCGAGGTCGCTGGTCACAAAATGGGGCCAGACATAAATTTCATCGGGNGTCGCTTCATCGAGATGGACGAAGCCAGAGTCAAAAAGATCAAGAATGATGGCGAGAATCTCGCGACCTTCCCCATCGCCGGAAATTGACTTGAGATATTCAATTGGATCTTCGTCGGTTCCACCGAAGGACAATCTGGTGGCTGACGCACCAGTGCCGAGCAACATCCGAAGTTTTTCCGGTTCACCGGACTTGGCTGCCTG
>JGI24723J26617_10000423_pt1 | contig 42222 bp, 23 predicted proteins | sample Cruoilmetagenom6_FD_26617 | JGI IMG/M metagenome (IMG submission 26617) | reverse complement strand
AAAAACCTTAAAGAAGTTGAAGAAATTGCAGGACAAATCATAGGAATGGATTTGGTAACACCTCAAACTTCTGCAGAAGGAAAACGTGTTCATCAAGTTTTAGTTGCTGAAGATGTTTATTATCCAGGTGAAAATGAGCCAGACGAATATTATATGTCTGTTTTATTAAATCGTGCAACAGGAAGAAATATGATTGTATATTCTACAGAAGGTGGAATGGACATTGAAACTGTTGCCGAAGAAACACCAGAATTAATACATAACGAAGAAATTGATCCTGCTACAGGGATTTTACCTTTTCAAGCACGTCGTATCGCTTTTAACCTAGGTTTATCTGGGATAGCTTTTAAAGAAATGACAAAATTTGTTACGGCTTTATATACGGCTTACGATAAATCGGATGCCTCTTTATTTGAAATCAACCCAGTATTAAAAACTAGTGATAGTAAAATAATGGCGGTTGATGCAAAAGTAACTTTAGATGCAAATGCATTATACAGACATAGAGATTTAGCTGAATTACGTGATTTACGTGAGGAAAACCAAATTGAAGTTGAAGCAGGTGCTTTAGGCTTAAACTATGTAGACTTAGACGGAAACGTTGGTTGTATGGTTAATGGTGCAGGTTTAGCAATGGCAACTATGGATTTAATTAAGCAGGCAGGTGGTGAGCCAGCTAACTTTTTAGATGTTGGTGGTACTGCTGATGCGGCTAGAGTAGAAGCGGCTTTCCAAATTATATTAAAAGATCCTGCTGTAAAAGCGATCTTAATCAATATTTTTGGTGGTATCGTAAGATGTGATCGTGTTGCACAAGGTGTCATTGATGCTTATAAAAACATGGGTAACATTACTGTGCCAATTATTGTACGTTTACAAGGAACAAATGCGGACATCGCTAAAGAATTAATTGACAATTCTGGATTAGATGTAATGAGTGCTACTGAATTCCAAGAAGCAGCTGATAAGGTGCAACAAGTTTTAGGATAGTATTATTTTATACTAAACAGATAATTATAAATTAAAAAGGTTCTCAAATTTGAGAACCTTTTTTGTTAGTTATAAATGTAACCCACATTCCGTTTTGGGATTGTTATTCCATCGTCCACTCCTATCTTTTCCTGGAACAGTACAATGCTTACAACCAATAGAATGATAACCCTTTGCAACTAATGGGTGAAAAGGGAGTTGATGNTCTTCAATATAAGCATCTCTTTCTTTTTTTGAAACATCCAATAAAGGNTAGAATTTTAAAATATTACCNCGTATTTCAAAAATATCTAAAGATGCTCTGTGATCACTTTGCCACTCCATTAAGCCAGACATCCAAATTTTATAATGTTGTTTAATACGGTCTAAAGGCTGTACCTTATTTATAGAACAACAGAAATCAGGATTNTTTTTCCAAGTTTCATCTTTGGTGGTAAACTCGTGTTCTTCTTTAATTGCAGATACAGATTTTACATTGAGATTGTACTTAGCTTGTAAAATGGATTTGTACTTTAAAGTATCATCAAAATGGTAACCCGTATCAATAAAATAAATTTCTTGCTTTAGGTTTGTATCAGACACTAATTTTAACAAAAATGCAGATGTAGCAGCAAAAGAACTTGTGACCATAACATCTGTAGTCTCAAAATCTTTATACAGTTGTGCTATACGTTGGCAAGAAGTAAGTGGCTTATACTTTTTATTTAATGCTTTTATATCTTCAATAGAAAAATACTGTTGTGGATCAATTTTGGGTGTTGTTTCAAACATGGATAAATTTCTTCTGTTGAGTACAAGTTATTAACTTAAATTTTAAGTAAAAAATTTACTTCTAAATTTTATGGATATTTTAATTTACTCCTTCTTTTTTTTCGGTTTTGGCATTGGACCTCTTAAATGGATGATTAATCCATTTAAAAAATTTCGTAGAATTTGATCTCCACATTCCATATATTTAGGATGGTCTTCATTTCTGAACATGGCATTAAGTTCACTTTTAGAAATTCTGAAGTCAACTAATGATAAGATTTTTACAATATCATCATCTCTTAGTTTATGTGCTACTCTTAGCTTTTTAAAGATGTCGTTGTTTGTCATTTTAGAGTTTTAATTATGTTGTTTGTGATATAAAGTTTATTATTTTAATAGTAGGAAATTAAGGTTTTTTATTTAACCAATCATAGGCTTTATTAAAATTTGTAGCCCATAATTTTTCATTATGTTGGCCTCCTTCAACAATATGATTTTCAATATGTGTTTCCTTAACTCCTTTAAATTTTAATAATTTAAGCATTTCTTCTAATTTCGGAATCATAGTTTCTCCTTCATCAGTACCAGCTAAAAAATAAAATTTTGAAGTTTTTGGGATATCAGTTGATGCTACCATTTCGAAAATTTCAGGATTAATCCAAAATGAAGGTGAGAATGCTACAGCGGTTCCAAATGTTTCAGGATATTTTATTGCAGCATAGAATGATATTAAGCCACCTAAAGACGACCCAAATATTGTAGTGTTTTCTGTTTCTGATTTTGTTCTATAGCTAACATCAATATGAGGTTTTAAGGTGTTTTTTATAAATTTTAAATAGGAGTCACCTTTTCCGCCACCATACTTTTCATGTTTATACGGTGTGAGTTCATTTATGCGTTCTTCATTGCCATGTTCTATGCCAATAATTATACTTTGGTTGTCTATTAATGTATCCATATATTCATCAACTTCCCATTCTCCTACATAAGATGTTGTAGCATCAAATAAATTTTGTGCATCATGCATATAAATCACAGGATACGATTTTTCTGATTTTTCGTATTCTGAAGGCAAATACACCCAAATTGTTTTCGACGTATTTAATTGAGGAGCAGTAATTGAAAATTGTTTAACTTGTTTAGATGCAGTGCTTTGAGATGTTAGTTGAGTGGTTGTAAATGCTATAATAAGCAGGTGTAAATACGGTAATTTCATCCTGTTGCTTGTCTTGTGAGTTGACAAAAGTTTAAAAAAATCGACTAAGTACATTTAATTTTTCGACAAGATACATTATATCAACGACAATAAAATAAACAACCTCTGTAACTTTACAGTATTAAATAATCCCCTCTTAATAATGATAAATCGTGCTGAAAAACTGAGCTTACTTTCTGAAATGATAGCATTCGCTCAAACAGATGAAAATATAAGGACTATTGAATATAATTTTTTATTCAGTATTGCCAAACAATTAGATATATCTAAAGAAGATTTTGAATACCTTTTTAATCATCCTGTGACATATGTTAACCTAAAATCTCATAGCGAAAGGATTGTTCAATTTCATAGATTAGTACTTCTAATGAATTTAGATCACAAAGTCGCACCAAAACAATTGGTTAAAATTCACAATTTTGGATTACGAATGGGATTAAGTCATGAATCAATTAACCGCGTTCTAGATTTAATGGATAGTTTTCCTAATAAAATTGTACCACCAGATTTCTTGATTGATATTTTTAAAGTGCAGTATAACTAGTTTTCAGTATCTAGTATTCAGTTTGCAGTCTCAAAGGTAATTTTAAAAAGCTATCCTATTTAAATATATGCTTAATTTTTAGAACAATCTCTCTGTGAATCTTTGTGCCTTCTCTGTGTAATAATTTCAGTTTTAGTCTCAGTCTCAGTTTTTAATCTTGAAATTTAGTTATTGAGTTTCGGAATGTTTTCTCCTTCGGAACTTTATGTAAAATCTTCCAATCTTCCGTCAATTTTTTTAGTTTCACTCCTCACACCTTTTACTGATCACTGACCACTGTTTTACACCTTTAACTTCTCTAACTTACTCTGATAGGCTGTAATTTCATCTCTAAAACGAGCGGCTTCTAAAAAGTCTAAAGCCTTTGCAGCTTGTTCCATTAATTTGCGTCGTTCTCTAATTTTCTTTTCGAGTTCTTCTTTTGTTAAATATTCGCTTTCTGGTTCTGCAGCTATTTGCGCATCTAATTCTGTCCGATAAGTACTTACAGAGTTTTTAGTTAATGCACTATCTAAACTCTTATTTAAAGCTTTAGGTACAAGATTGTGTTTTGTGTTGTATGCAATTTGTTTTTCACGACGATAATTAGTCTCATCAATAGTTTTTTGCATGCTTTTTGTAACTTTATCAGCATACATTATAGCTTTTCCATTTAGGTTTCTTGCGGCTCTACCAACAGTTTGTGTTAGTGAACGCGCAGATCTTAAGAAACCTTCTTTGTCAGCATCTAATATGGCTACAAGTGATACTTCGGGTAAATCTAGACCTTCACGCAGTAAGTTAACACCAACCAAAACATCAAATACCCCTTTTCGTAAATCTTGCATAATTTCAACACGCTCCAGAGTATCTACATCACTATGGATGTATCGGGTTCGTACCGAAATTCGAGTGAGGTATTTCGTCAATTCTTCCGCCATTCGTTTGGTCAAAGTGGTTACCAAAGTCCGTTCGTCTTTTTCAACACGATTTTGAATTTCTTCAATTAAATCATCAATCTGATTTAGGCTTGGGCGCACTTCAATAATAGGGTCTAATAAACCTGTTGGACGAATGACTTGCTCTACATAAACACCATCTGTTTTTTGCATTTCGTAATCGGCTGGAGTGGCCGATACATAGATTACTTGGTTTTGAAGTGCTTCAAATTCTTCAAACTTTAAAGGTCTGTTGTCCATGGCTGCTGGCAATCGGAAACCGTAATCAACTAAGTTGACTTTTCTGCTTCGGTCACCTCCGTACATGGCATGAACTTGTGAAATGGTCACGTGACTTTCATCAACCACCATTAAAAAATCATCTGGAAAATAATCGAGTAAACAGAACGGGCGTGTTCCTGGTAATCGTCCGTCTAAATATCGCGAATAATTCTCAATACCAGAACAATAACCCAATTCTCGAATCATTTCCAGATCAAATTCTGTACGCTCTTTAAGACGTTTGGCTTCAAGATGTTTACCGATTTCTTTAAAGTAATCGTATTGTTTTACCAAATCATCTTGAATATCTTTTATTGCCGCATTTAGTACATCAGGTGATGTTACAAACATATTTGCAGGATAGATATTTAGACGATCGTAGCGTTCTATAACTTCGTTGCTTCTGGCGTCAAACGCTTCAATTTCTTCAATTTCATCACCAAAGAAGTGAATTCTAAACGCATGATCAGCATAACCAGGAAATACATCTACGGTATCTCCTTTTATTCTAAAGTTTCCGTTTTTGAATTCAGATTCCGTTCTAGAATATAAACTTTGAACTAGTTGGTGTAATAATTTAGTACGAGAAATAACTTGATCGCGTTCTATAGAGATGACATTCTTCTGAAATTCTACAGGATTTCCAATACCATATAAACACGATACTGAAGCAATCACAATCACATCACGACGACCAGAGAGTAGGGAAGATGTGGTACTTAAACGCATCTTCTCTATTTCCTCATTGATAGATAAATCTTTCTCTATATAAACGCCAGAAACGGGAATGTATGCTTCGGGTTGGTAGTAATCATAGTACGATACAAAATACTCAACAGCATTCTCAGGAAAAAATTGTTTGAATTCTGAGTAGAGTTGTGCTGCTAAAGTTTTATTATGTGCCAAAACCAAAGTTGGTCGTTGTACTTCTTCAATAACATTGGCAACAGTAAAGGTTTTACCAGAACCAGTAACACCCAAAAGCGTTTGGTATTTTTCGTTATCGGTAATCCCTTTTGCTAGTTTTTTTATAGCTTGTGGCTGATCACCAGTAGGTTTAAATTCAGACTCAATTTTAAATCGCATACTGCAAAGTTACGATAAAGCACTTATAATTTAATTGTGAAGTGCGTTACAATTGCGTTAAAATAAAACGGACTTCAAGATTTAAACTCAGAAGTCCGTTTTATAGATTGTTGAATATGGATACATTTTTTATAGCAGATGTACTTGTAATACGCTTTAATGTTTTAAAGCAAAATGCCCTCTAAGCTCTTTACCATTTTTTAATGTAATTAAATACCAAAAATCATTGGATTCTAGCAGTTCTCCATTGTAATAGCCATCCCAAGAATATTGTGAAGGGATTAATTGTTTGATAAGTTTACCGTATCTATTAAAAATAAGTATTTCTTTTACAATGCTATTTCTGTCAATAACGGTCCAGAAATCATTAGTAGTATCGTTATTAGGAGTGAAAAAGACAGGAATGAAAAGGTCTACTTCAATTTCAAAAGAGAGTGTTTTTAAAACACAACCGTTACGGTCTTGAACATATAACAGGTGTAAACCAGTTGTAAGGTTATTAAAGATATTAGATATTTGAAAATTGTTGTCATCTATTGCATATTCGTAATCTATAGATGCATCTGTCATGTTTACAGTAAGTGTTCCTTCATTTATGATAATATTAAAATCATCTAAAGTAAAATCTACAGCATCATTAATAGTAATATCAAAACTACTTTCGTTAGAGCAGGTATTTGGCGCTGTGCCTATTTCGTTATAAATGTATAAGGTTTGTGAATTTGTAATAATATCTCCAGCATTGAGTTGCGTTCCTGTACCATTTGTTCCTGTAAAATAGTTACCATTGTTTAGTGCTGGTAATATAAATTCAGAACATATAGTTTGGTTAGCAAGCGTATCTACATTTGGTGCACCAGTAATAGTAACATCAAAACTACTTTCGTTATTACAAGTGTCTGGGGCTGTACCAATTTCAACATAGATATAGATGGTTTGTGAGGTTGAAATAGTATCTCCTGCATTTAGAGGTGTACCTGTACCGTTTGGTCCTGTGTAGTAGTTGCCATTAGTAAGTGTTGGTAAGGTATATGAACCACACTCTGATTGATTAGAAAGCGTATCTACATTAGGAGTTCCACTCACTGTAACTTCAAAACTACTTTCATTTGAACAAATATCGGGAGCTGTTCCTGTTTCGTTATAGATGTAGATGGTTTGCGTTGTTGAGATGGTATCACCAGCATAGAGTTGTGTTCCTGTGCCATTAGTGCCCGTAAAATAATTACCATCAGTTAATGTTGGTAATGTATAATCTGAACATACAGCTTGATTAGCAATGGTATCTACATCAGGTGCTCCTGTAATAGTCACTTCAAAACTACTTTCATTAGAGCACGTATTTGGTGCTGTTCCTATTTCGTTATAAATGTAAATGGTTTGATTTGTTGAAATGATATCACCTACATTAAGTAGTGTTCCAGTGCCATTAGTGCCTGTAAAATAGTTACCATTAGCTAGTGCAGGTAAGGTATAACCTGAGCATGTAATCTGGTTTGAAAGCGTATCTACAGCTGGACTATCAATAATTAATTGAGCAACATTTGTAATTAAAGAACAAGAGTCGTAGATGACTTNGCAATAGTATTGATTTCCATTAAAATTTAAAGGAGCATTAGTGATATCCAACCAGCTGTTTTGTGGGTCAGAATATGGACTAGCATTAGGAACATTTATCCAATTTCCAGAAGTATCAAGAACTTTCCATTGGTATTGGAATATGCTATTATTTAAAGATGTCGTAAACGTTACAGAACCATTCTCACAAATGGTTTGGGTTATTGGGGCAATAATATTTGGTATGTTGTTTGTAATTGGATCTGCTGTATGTGATCCTAAATCCGAACAATTTTCACTAGATTGAATAGACCAATCACTACTATCATATGTCGTTTGAGGTAGTGGTGCATCTGCGTTTCTAACAATAGTATAACCTCTTTCGTCAGGTGCGTTTACAATATCAATAAGATTTCCGTTTTTAAAGAGTTTGAATTCATCATTATCATTAATCCCTGTAGGAATATTGAAATCTACATCTAGAGGAGAACAATCATTGCCGCTTCCCATTTGAATGATAAATGTATCTAGTGGTGGAATTGTTCCGGTAATGTTATTAAAAACATTATTAGGTGTTGGGTTTCCTACATCACCATAGCGTTCTATGATATAAATATTATCTAAAACCACAGGAGCGTTTGTAGGATTATAAAGTTCTATAACTGCATAGTCACCNCTATTGGCATCAAATATTTCTGAAATATAAATATCGGCAGGTTCACAATCTGAAGTTATCAACGTAAAATCTGCAGCAGATGTTCCAGTGCAACCTCCATTACTTACAATTGAAATGCTAGAAGTATCGCTTATACCAGCAGGTATAATAGCAGTAATTTGATTGTCATTTATAATGGTGAATGTCGTGTTAACACCATCGATAGAAACCGAAGCAGTAGCATTAAAATTACTACCACTAATTGTAATCAATGTGTTTTCCGGTCCACTAGAAGGTGTAAATGTATTAATTATTGGAGCAGGGCAAAAGTTATTATCTGTTATAGCATCGCTAGCCATTATGGCATAAGCGTTCGTTATAAAAAATAAACTTAAGACGTAGGTATAGTGAATTAATAAATTAATGCGCGTCATTACTTCAAATTAAACGTTGAAAAAATAATTGATTTATTTATTGAGGTACACCCAACCTGTATAAGGTTTAGAACTTGTATTAGGCTCATTTAAATATAATACGTAGAAGTAAGTGCCCACAGGTAGTATTTTATCTGTATGCATTAAGCCTTTATTTGCTGTTCCGAACCATTTTTTAGTATTGTTGCCTTCAAAAACTAAAGTACCGTATCGGTTATAGATTTCCAACTTATGGTTGGTGTAGACATCATATAGACCTTGAATGTTAAACCAATCATTCTTGTTGTCATTATTAGGTGAAAAACCATTTGGTATAATTGGTTCATCTACTAATGCAGCAATGTTAAAATCGATGGACTTAATAATACAACCATTAGAATCTTGTACATATAAGGTGTGAGTGCCTTCAGAAATATTTGTAAATGTATTTTCATTTTGAAAACTAGAACCATCAATGGCGTATTCGTAATTTATTGTTGTGTCAGTCATGGTTATCGTTATTGAATCTTCATTGATGTCAATATTCGAATCCGTTAAAGTAAAATCTGTAGAAGGATAAATTGTAACATTAAAGCTGCTTTCGTTATTACAAGTATCTGGAGCTGTACCAATTTCATTAAAAATGTAAATGGTTTGTGAAGTTGAAATAATAGCACCAGCACTAAGTTGTGTTCCTGTGCCATTGGTTCCTGTAAAATAGCTGCCATCTGTAAGGTTTGGTAAAATAAATTCAGAACAAATAGACACATCAGAAAGGGTATCTACATTTGGCGTGCCAGTAACATTAATATCAAAACTACTTTCGTTAGTACAAATATTAGGAGCAACTCCAACTTCATTATAAATATAAATNGTTTGTGATGTCGATATGATATCTCCTTCATTTAAAGCTGTACCATTACCATTAGNNGCGGTAAAATAATTTCCATTAGTAATACTTGGTAGCACATATTCAGANCAAACCGTTTGGTCTGCTAATACACTTACTAATGGGGTTCCACTAATAGAAACGGTGAAGCTAGATTCATTTTGGCAGGTATTAGGAGCAGTGCCAGATGTGTTAAAAATATAAATGGTTTGGAAAGAGGTTATAATATCGCCGGCATTAAGCTGAGTTCCTGTACCGTTAGGTCCTGTATAGTAATTTCCGTTAGTTAACTCAGGTAATGTATAATTTGAGCATACAGTTTGGTTTGGTAAAGTATCTACTTCAGGATTTGAAACCTCAAGTTGAGCTGCATCTGAAACAAGGTTACAACTTACAGATGATAGTAAACAGTAATATTGAAAACCATTAAAATTAGCAGGTGCATTAGTAATGGTTAGGGTGTTGGTAGTTGCACCAGAATAATTACTGTCATTATTGACATTTACCCAGTTTCCTGAAGCGTTAAGAACTAGCCATTGGTAAGTATATGAGCCTGTATTTACAGCTACAGAAAAAGTTGCTGTACCATTTTCGCAAATGTCCTGATTACTAGGTTGTGAAATATTTGGAGTAGAACTCGCATCTGCAGTGTGCGATCCTAAATTTGAACACTCTTCAACCTCTAATAATAACCATTCGTTAAGGTTAAATGTTGTACTTGGAGCAGATGCATCTGCATTTCTAATAAAAGTATAGCCTACTTCATCATCTGTATGCATGACATCTATGATAGCTCCGTTTTTTAGTAATTTAATTTCATCATCTTCATTAATACCAGCAGCTACAGATGTACCAGCAGTTAAGCCACTACACGTATTGCCTGTNCCACCCATTTCGATAATATAAGTACTAAGAGGCGCAATAGAACCTTCTAGTGGGATTGTAGCACTTGGAGCAACATTACCAATATCTCCAAAACGTTGCACTTCGTAAATAGAATTTAAACTTATGGCTGTATTGGTTGGATTGTAGAGTTCTATAACCCCATAACTTCCTCCGTCAGAATCATAAACCTCTGAGATATAAATCTCATCAGCAGAAGTGCAATCAGAATTAATTAAGGTAAAATTAGAGGAGGTTGTTGTATTACATCCTCCAGAAGTTGTAAGCGTTATATCAGACGTATTAGAAATTCCAGAAGGAACAAAAACTGAAATTTGAGTATCACTTAGTATTGAAAAAGGAGCATTAACACCATTAAAGTCTACTGTTGTTGTCGTAGTAAAATTACTTCCATTTAGTGTGATTTCTGTATTTACAGGTCCACTAGAAGGATTAAATGTATTTATTATTGGCGCCGGACAATCTATATCGATAATAGAATTATTAGAACTATATAAAAGGTGCGCGTTAATTAATAGGGCAATTGTAAGTAGAAAAAATCGGTTATTCATTTCGTTATTTTAAGCGGTAAAAATAGATTAGTAATACGTTTTTATTGTTAAGCCTCGGTTAATATAATTATCTTTTTAATGTAAAATGACCAGTGTAAGTTTTGCCATCTATAAAATTGGCAATAAACCAATAATCGTCACTTGGGAGTGGTTCGCCATTTAGAGTTCCATCCCAACCAGCAGTCATTGCATTTTGTTGCGTAATTAATTTGCCATAGCGATTAAAAATTTGAATTGATGTTATTTGATTGAATTGTGCATCAGTGCCTATAACTTGCCAAGTAGGATTGTCATCATCTCCATTTGGTGTGAAGAATTTAGGGAACCCTAAGACTGAAATAGTTGCTTCAATAGCATCACAACCATTTTTATCTTTAATATAAACGGTGTGAAAACCTTGAGAAACATTAGGAAAGACAAAGTTATCTTGATAAAATCCATTAGGATCATCTAAAGCTATTTCATAATCACCTGTACCAGAAACAGTAATTGTAACTGTATTATTAGGAGCAACACCAGTAACACTAATTCCTTCAATAGTTGCGGATTCTGAGGGTAATACGGTTATTGTTCTACTAGAAGAGCAACCGTTTGGATCTGTAACAATTACAGTATAATTGCCAGGTTCTGTAAGGTTGTAAAATGAAGTGTTTATATCTGTAACAGTACCATTAAACTGCCATTCGTAATAATAATTATTAGGTAAATCATTAAGAACACCTCCATATATAGTTAAAGGTTCTAAAGAATCTATACAATAAATATGTGTTTCATCAGCCTCTAATAAAGGTGTATAAAGTATATTAAGATTTACTGTAGAAATACTAAAACATTGATTGTTAGTGCTCACTTTTACATAAATAGTTTGAGAATTTGCTATACTATTTTCAAATGTATTAGAAAGCGCATTGGTTTCATTAAACGCATCTTCTTCGGTTTCGTAATAGGTTACATTAGAATCAACCGGAATTTGATCTAAAATAGAAGCTTCAATTTCAGATAAATCAAAAGTTGTAAAACCATCTGTAACATTGCCGTCACAACCTTGTAAATCTGGAATAGTTAAAATATTATTTGACGTTTGTAATTCTAACTCTGAGATATTAAAACAATTAGATCGATTAACAATTCGTGCATAAACGGTTTGGAAAGGGGAGGTGTTTTCAAATGTTTCAGGATTTGCAATTGCATTTATGTTTGCAATAGCATCAGCTTCTGATAAGAAAAAGCTATCCACATAAACCTCTTGGTCTCCGTTAGTTAAATCGTTAGAAGCATTAAATAGATTATAAGTGGTTATACCATCTTGATTTAAATCACATTCAATTAAAATAGCATCAGATTCAAGAGGTAATGAAGCATATTCTATTATTACTTCTCCATAAGCAATACAACCATTAGCTAGCGTTACTTCTACAGTATAAGTTCCTGCCTCTGTAACGGTATAAGTACCACATGTGCCACAAATAAGAGAACCACCTTGTACTAGTACGTTATCTTTATACCAATCATAAGTGTTTTGCCCATTTTGATAAGCGTTTAATTCTAATGTTTCGCCTTCGCAAAGAGCGTTTTCAGTAGCAATAAGTCGGTTTGGTCCAATATCGGAAGACAACTCAAAACTACTAGCTTCTAAAAAAACAACAGAGTCATATCTGTAGTTATTTTCGTCTGCAATTACTAATTTAACGTGATATGTTTCATTGGGTACTACATTTGCAGTTGCTGTTAAAATCGCAGTCTGGCCATTAAAGTTTATAGGTGAGTCAGCTNCGTTAAAACTACCAAAAAAGGTCTCGTTTTCAGGAGGACAGCTACCAGGAACTCCCGGAGAAACCGTTGTTACTTTTACAGGAATGTCTGTATTTGGTACTAAAGCAATATTTTCATAAGGGGTTTGGTTATCGTCAGGACGAATTAAAAACCCAAATAAATCTGAATATTGACAGGTATTAGCATTGTTTTCTTGATATTCTTCAGAAGCAAAAATATATCTGAAGCTAATTTGTGAAGCCACAGACGTAAATTCAAATTCTAAAATGGTAGCGTTTATTGTTCCAGATTCATTCAGTGCATTTTCTAAGTCAGCATCTCCATTCCAATTTGGTGCATCATCATCACTTAAATTATTATTTGGCCCTGGGACATTATTTAATCTTCCTGTACTTAAAACTATACCGCTTTGAAAAGGAAAAGTAGAACCTGTGGCATCAAAATAGCCATAGCTTTGATCTGCTCCACCAAAATCGCCCCCAACAACATTAGTTACAGTAACATTATCTATACAATCACTATCAATTAAAATATCCTCTACAAGTTGTTGAGGCGTATAGGTTTGGCTATCTATCGTAATGTTTTGAGAATACGTAAATAAAGATACCAATAAGGCAATTAAAAGGATTATTTGCTTCATTTTTAATTTAAGGGACAGCGAAGATAAGTAACTAACTTTTATTGGGATTAAAAAAAGGTGTTAAAGGTCGTAACTTAACGACGTAATGTAAAATGACCTTTCACTTCAAAAGCAACATTACCTTGTTTTATTTCTGCTAAAAACCAATAATCACTGGCAGGCATATTGTAACCATTATATGTGCCATCCCAACCTTGAGTATGAGAGCTCAGTTGTTTTAAGAGTTTGCCATAACGGTCAAAGATATAAATAATACTTCCTGGCAAAGTTTCAATACCAACAATATGCCAGGTTGGATTTTGTGCATCACCATTAGGAGTAAAAAATGGAGGAGCATCTACAACGACCACTTCTTTAGTTACTTCTGCACAACCATTTAAATCAATTATGGTTACCGTATGATACCCTAAAGCCACATTTTCAAAAACATTAGACTCTTGAGGGAGGCCGTCGTCTAAAATATAAAGGTAATTACCAATCCCTGTAATGGTTATTGTAATATTATTTGGGTCTGAAAAGTCAACAGTTTCAGCAAGTTCTATTGTTGCTGATTCAGATTCAATAACATTAAAAACACTTGTTGTTTGACAGTTATATTCTGAAGTTACAGTAACAGAATANGTGCCAATTTCTGTGATTTCAATTTCAGGACTTGTTTGGTTTGTAGACCATAAATAGGTGTCAGTGNTATNAGACGTTTCTGCAGAAACCGTTAAAGGTAAGTTGTCTATACAAACAACCTGATCTGGAATATTGACATAAGGTTTGCGGTTTACAATTAATGAAAAATCAATAAAACTATAACAGCCTGTTAAATTGTTTTCTATGCGAGCTGTGATAATTTCGTTGTTATACCCATCATAAGATGCGCTGTTGATATAATTTAGTCCTTCTTCGGCATCCACAGTATTGTTATAATAAGTAACACTATAATTATTTGAATTTTGATTGCCTAAAATAATGGCTGTTTGTTGGTTTAAATTGAAATTAAAATGTCCATCAAAATCATCGTCACATGTAGTGAGATTTGGTGGTTGATTGGCTATAGGTAGTGGGTTTACACGTAGCTCAATTGGGAAAACATAAAAACAATGTGTGGTGCTGAATTCTACACGCGCATATATAGTATCATTTGTACTTGTATAACCATAATTAGTGTCTAATTCATTTTCATTAGCATTAGCGTCAATTTCAGAAGCGAAATAACTAAAAAGCACATTAAAATTGTTNTTTGAAATCTCTTGATTTAGAGTGGTTAAGTCGAAACTGTTAGTGTCGTTTTCACAAATNTCAAATACATTGATAGCATTNGTTGCTGGTGGCAGATTTACATTTAATTCTAGAGGAACATAAGTGTAGCAAAGGGCTGTTGTATTGTAGATTTTTATAAAAACGGTTTGTGGATTGCTAATGTTAGAATAATTTTCAGGATTTAAAATAGGGTTGCTATCAGTTTGTAAATCGTCAAATGTTTTAAAATAAGAGATATTATTATCAGGGTTTGATGTTGAAAATAAATCAGTTTCAGCCAGTGTTAAATCAAAAGTTGTCACAGCATCATAATTATTGTCGCAGGCTATAAGTGGTTCTGGTATATTAGGATGTGGATTTACAATTAAAGTAAAATCAGTTAAGCTAAAGCAACCTGTTTCATTATTTTCAATTCTTACAATAATTAATTGTTCATTTAATCCTGTATATAAAGGTCCTATAGTATTATCACCACTTTCTGCATTTTCAGTATTAAGGTGGTAGGTTACTGTAAAATCATTAGAGTTTTGCGTTCCTAAAACAGTATTGGTTTGCAATTCCAGATCAAAAGAAGCTAGCCCATCATTAGAGTCGTCATCACAAGCTTCAATGTCGTTGGGNTGATTAGCAATAGGAAGTGGATTAACCTGAAGGATAAAGTCATAAACATAAAAACAACCTGTANTAGGATCTTCTACACGAATAAAAATATTGTCGTTTATGCTTTGAAAGGTGTAGTTNGTAGCTAATGGACTCGTATTGTTTTCTGCATTATTATAAGTTTCAAAATATGAAAGTAAGGCTTGCGTTTCAGGATTTATAATGGCGAATTCTACTTCAGAGAGGTCAAAATTATTTGTTGGGTTATCGCAAATTTCAAACACTTCAAAATCATTGATTGGTGGTGGTAAATTAGTGTTTATTTCTAATGGAACTGTTGTGTAGCAATTAGCAGCATTGTTAAAAACTCTAATGTATAAGGTTTGTGGATTGCTGAGGTTGGTGTAATTTGTTGGAGACGAAATTTGATTTGTGTTTGCTTCTAAATCGTCTAGTGTTTCAAAATAAGAAATTGAAATGTTACTTGGTATTGTGGGAAATAAATCAGATTCTGCCGTTGTAAGATTAAAGGTGTTTATACCATCATAATTTGTGTCGCAAATAGTTATTGGAGTTGCACTTGAAGGAGCAGGATATACGATGGCATTAAAATTGGTTATAGAAAAACATCCTGTATCTATGTTTGTGACTCTAGCAAAAATGGTTTCATTGTTTTGAGCATTGTAATTTTCTGGTAATGCGTTTTCTCCATTTTCAACATCTTCTATAGAATTATGGTAACTGACTATAAATACAGTTGAGTTTTGTCCTTGAAGAATTGTACTGTTTTGTGCAGTTAAATTAAAAACTTCAAAGGTGTCGTTAGAAGTGTCATCACAAGTTTCAATATCATTAGGTTGATTTGCGATAGGTAATGGGTTAATCACAAGTTCAAAAGGATAAGTAATGTAACAACCGGTTGTACTGTAAGCTAATCGTACAACAATATTATGAGATGCTGCCGTATATACATAGTTAGTGTCTATTGGGTTTATATTCGCAATAGCGTCTGCATTTGTATTATGATAGCTAAATACGATATCTGTTGTATCATCTACAATCATATGGTTTACTGATAGTAAGTCAAAACTAGACGTGGGACTATCGCATATTTCAACGATTTCAAAGTCATTAATTGGTGGTGGTAAATTAATAATTAAATCTAAAGGAACAGTTACAAAACAGTTGCTAATAGTGTTATTTACTTTTATATAAACAGTTTGCGGATTTGTGGTATTGGTATAGTTTTCAGGATCTAAAATAGGATTTAAATCGGCTTCTAAATCTTCAATAGTTTCAAAATAAGAAACGACTATATTATCTTGTCTTACATCTAATATGTCTTCTTCTGCAATTGTAATATCCCAAGTTAAAATCCCATCATGGTTATCGTCACAACGTTCAATAGGTGTTGAAGGATATACAACAGGAGCAGAAATGATATTAATTTCAAAAGCATTAATTCCTTTACAATAATTGCCATTATCTACTCTAGCAAAAAGCTGTTGTGGGTTTGTAGAATTGGTATAAATTAAAGGCACTGCATTAAGATTGTTATTTGCGTCAAATTCTGAAGGGTGAAATGTAATAGTTAAAGTTTCTGGACTATCCGCTATCATTTCTGCAATGGTTTCATTAAGATCAACGGTTACAAAACCATCATTACTAATATCATCACAAAGGGTAATTGTTTCAGCAGGATTAAAAATAGGAATTGATCCCACTTCTAATTGAAATGAAGAAGTGCCAAAACAATCTGGATCGGATAAGTTTTCTACTCTAACATATATAATTTGAGCGCTAGTAGTATTTTGGTAAACGGAATATTTATCAATAGCATTAATACCTGCAATAGCATCAGCCTCCGTTTCAAAATATAAGACTTGTTTGTTGGGTTGTCCGTTTAGTATTTCAGCATCTTTTAAATAAAAATAAAAGTCAGCAACACCACTAATATCTGCTTCGCAATTTTCGAAATTTGTAATTGGTATAAATTGTGGTATCGTATTAATGTAGACATAAAATCCTGAAAGACTATAACAGCCTGTTGTTTCATTTTCTACTCTTGCATAAATGTACTCTGTTGAGGTTGTGTAATTGGCAGGATTAGCAATTTCATTTTCTCCTGCAATCGCAAAACTATAATCATTGTAAAATGTAATGTTAAAACCAGCCGTTGTGCTTGTGATTTCTGGTATTTTAGAAACTAAATCTACGGTAGAAATACCATCGTCATCGTCGTCGCAAACAATTATAGACTCAGGGTACATGATAGTTGGCGCACTAACAACGTTGACTTCTAGGGTAGAAATGTCATAGCATCCTGTTTGTGAATTGGTAACTCTTATATGAAATAATTGCGGATTAGATGTGTTGTAATAATAATTAGGAAGTATATTTTCATTGTTTATAGCGTCTTCCTCTGTAATATAATATTTTACATTTACAGCTGGTACACCTTGAGCAGCAACACTATTAAAAGTTTCCATAATTAAAGTGGTAAACCCATCATTGTCTTCATCACAATAATCTGTACTTTGAGGTGTTAAAACTATTGCTGGAGAAATTTGTAGTACAACATCTACATATTCTATACACTCGCCGTCTACAACAGTTGCATATATTATTGTGCCATTATCTGTAACATTAAAAGGGACGGTTTTATTTAAAACATTTATAGCATTTTCTCTGTCATTTTCAGTTTCAAAAAAGGTGATTTCAAATTCGTCATAACCATCAGCGAGATCTGTTTCAACGTCATTTAGGTCAAAATCAGCGATACCATCATTAGATTCGTCATCACAAACTATAACGGCTTCATTGGATATCCCTGTTTGAATAATATTAGCATGCAATTCAAGATTGGTAACCGTATAACAACCTGTGGTAGGATCTAAAACACGTATATAAATTAATTGAAAAACAGGTGTTGTATTTTGATAGTTTTCAGGATCAGGTATTGGGTTTAAATTGTTGTGAGCATCGTAAAACGTGGTGTGGTAACTAACGTCTAAGCCTGTAACTCCTTGTAAAACATTATCGATAACACTAGTTAAATCAAAATCTTCAAAGCCATCTTCGTCTTGCTCACAAGCGTTAATCCACTGATCGTTTAAGTTAATCGGTGGACTATCTTGAAATTCTATAGCAATTGATGTTGTAGAATAACAACCTGTTTCTGCATTGTAAATTCTAACATATAGAGTTTGATTTGTGTTAAAATTTGCATAAGGTGAAAAAATAGGGTTATAACCCAAATCTGCTTCGGGTTGGGAGTAATGATAAGAAATGTATAAATCATTTGCACCGTTTAAAATCTGATCATTTGCAATGTTCAAATCCACAAACGTATAGCCATCTAATGTGGGATCTGCACAGGCTATTATGGTATCTGGTTCTACATATTCGGGTTTTTCATTGACAACAAGATTAAATGTAGAAAAAGCCAAACATCCGTTTATTGTATCTTCTATGAGGACAAAAATAGCTTGAGGTGAAGTTNTATTTTGTATTGTGCCAATAATTGGGTTGACACCATTTTCAGAATCTTCAAGTGTATAATGATAGCTTATATCATAGTTGGATGGAGGTACAGATGCTAGTACCTCATTGTTTTTTGTAGTGAGATCAAAATCTTCTATACCATCACCATTATCATCACAAAGAATATAATCTGAAATTTGAGTTGAAGCCTGTTCAGAATCTAGTGTAATTTCTACTGTATCTTCAATAACACAAGAGGTTTCATTGAGCTGAATGGTAATTTCAACTTTGTAAGTTCCTGAAGAAACCGCTTGTAAAACAGGATTGTTTTCACCTGTTATAGGAATATCATTTTGAAACCATTGATATGTGGCTTGTGAGTTTTGAATATCACCATTTAAAGTTACAGAATCNCCACAAGTGCTAATATCAGGACCTAAATTTACATTGGCATTAAAACTATTCCCTTCAATAAACACTGCTGAATCAAAATTTTGATCATCTTGATCTGCTATAATAAGTTTTATTTCATACTCTACATTTGGTAGAATTGTAGCAGTAGCAGAAAGTACAACTGTACGACCGTTATAATTTGTATCTCCAACGTTGTAGCCTTCAAAAAAGGTTTCGTTTTCGGCAGCACAAGATCCCGGAATTATAGGATGTATGGTGTTGGTATTTACAGGTATTGAGGTGCCAGGAATTACAGCAATATTTGTAAATGGATTAGAAGAACCTGCTTCTTTTATTAAAAAAGCAAATCCATCAGAATAAAAACAAGGATATTCTTGTTGGTACTCTTCGGACGCTAAAATATAATTGAACTGAATTTGATTAGCGACAGACACAAAGTTAAACTGTACAGAAGTCGCATTTAAGGTTTCATTTATACCTAAGGCATTTTCTAAATCAGTGTCAGTTCCCCAAGATTCATCTCCTTCATTTAAGGGGTTTGTATTAAGTACATTTCCTGCNGAATTTACATTTCCTGTAGTTAATAAGATGCCATTTTCAAATGGAAAACTAGAATTGCTACGTTCAAAATAGCCATAACTATTGATGCCATTTAAACCTCCGTTTACATTGGTTGAAATATTTGAAATTTCAACACAATTTTGTCCTAAGTTTTGTTGAATAAGTTGCTCTAAGGGTAGTGAATCGTCTGTGGTTATTTGTTGAGCATAGAAAGGAATAATACTAATTAAACAAATAAAGGTGGTTAGGGTATACTTTAATTTCATTGCAATATTTTGAGAAATATGCCCTAGCTAAATGAGCAAAATTTAATTGAAAGCAATTTAGGTGAAGAAAAAGTAATTAAAAATCCCCAGTATTGGGGATTTTTTAAGGTAAGTTACTTGTTTAATTGGATGAATGACAATTGTTTAAATTATTTTTTTGAAAATTTATCGTTTTAGGGTGAAATGTCCTTTAACTTGAAATGCAATAGAGCCACGCTGAACATCTGCTACATACCAATAATCATTTGTAGGCATTTTTTCACCATTATAGTTACCATTCCAACCAGGCGTGTTAGAACTCAATTGGGTGATAAGTTTACCATAGCGGTCAAAAACACTAATAGTTGTACCAGGTAAAGTTTCTATTCCTACGATATGCCAAGTGTCATTAGTGCCATCATTGTTAGGTGTAAAGAATTTTGGAATATCAACAACCAAGACTTCTTTAGTAACATTAGAACAACCATTTAGGTCTATAATAGTTACAGTATGATAACCCATAGGTACATTGTCAAAAACATTAGATTCTTGAGGATCTAAATCGTCTAATTGGTATAGGTAATCNCCAATTCCGCTAATAGTTACTGTAATATTATTGGGATCTGAAAAATCAATAATTTCAGTGGTTTCAATAGTTGCAGATTCAGATTCAGAAACACCAAAATAACGTGTGTTTTCGCAACCAAATTCTGAGGTTACTTTTACCCAATAACTACCAACATTTGTGATTTCAATTTCTGGTGTAGTTTCTCCAGTTGACCATAAATAAGTATCTGTAGGGTAATTAGTATTTGCAGAAACTAATAATGGCCCACTATCTAAACAAATTACTTGATCTCTAATATCTATAATAGGAAGTGGGTTTACTATGATAGAAAATTGACCAATACTATAACAACCTGTGGTATTGTTTTCTAAACGTGTGTAAATTACTTCACCATCATAAGCCATATAATTGGTGTCTAAAGCAAAATTGTTTTCATTGGCTTTAAGTTCGGTATTATGATAAGTTACTGTAAATAAATTAGGATCTTGACCACCTAAGATACTAGCATTTTGTTGTGATAAATCGAATTCCAAAATACCATCAAAGTCATCATCACAATCTATTAAATCACTTGCTTGATTAGCAATTGGTAAAGGCTGTACTTTTAAATTAAATTGATAATAGGTTGAACAATGCGTAGTGCTATATTCTGTTCTTACAAATAAAGTGTCATAATCTGTCTGATAAGTATAATTTGTGTCTAAAGCATTTGTATTGGCAATAGCATCTGCTTCATTAGAAAAATAACTAAATAGTACATTATAATTAACGTCAGTAGCAATCTCATTGATCTCTGTTAAATCTACACTATTGGTATCATTAGCACATATAATGTATTCTTCAAAATCATTAATAAGTGGAGGTTGATTTACTATTAACTCTATAGGTTGCGTTGTATAACAGTTAGATATAGTATTAGTTACTTTAATGTAAACTGTTTGCGGGTTAGAGGTGTTTGTATAGCTTTCAGGATTACTAATTTCGTTAGCATTCGCTTCTGCATCTTCAAAATTCTCATAGTAGTTAATAAGAAGATCTTCCTGTCTAATATCTAAAATATTATCTTCTGCACTTGTTAAATCAAATTGAAGTGAGCCATCTGTATCATCATCACATTCTATTATAGGATCTGTAGTTGAAACATTTGGAGTGCTAATTACATTAACAACAAATGATGTAATAGACTGGCAAATAGTACCATTATCTATTTGTACATATATTTGTTGCGGATTTACTGTATTTGCAAATACTAGTGGAATTTCATTAATGTTATTTATAGCGTCTTCTTCCGATGTGAAGAATTTTACAGTTTGTATATCTGGAATACCAGCAGACACTTCATCAATTTTACTTGAAAAATCGAATGNTACTGAACCATCAACAGTACTGTCATCACATACAAATATATCTGTAGGTTCATTGTATTCAGGATTGGTACCAACTTCAATAGTAAAAGAAGATGTTGTATAACAAGATTCATCTGTAATATTATCAATTCTTACATAGATTTCTTGTGGATTACTAATGTTTTCGTAAACACTTGTTTTGTCTATGGCATTTGTTTTATTATCTGCATCTGCTTGACTTAGATAATAAGACACTTCTTTTCCAGTTTGCCCACTTAAGGCTTCTGTATCTTTGTTTTGGAAAATAAATTCTCCTATACCATCTGAGTTATCTTCACAAAAATTATATTCGTTAACATAGTTAGATAAATCTCCAACAAAAGGTAATTTGTTTACTATAATATCTAACTCTTCTATAGAANAACAACCCGTGTTTGTGTTTTCAACACGCATATAAACAATTTCTGTTTGTGCTGAATAATTAAACAAGTCAGTTATTGGNTTTTCATCTAATTGTGCATCACTTAGACTATTGTGAAAAGTAACNGATCTATTAGGTGTTGCTAAAATTGAGTTAGGAATACTGTTATTTAAATTAATAGGAGAAAAACCATCTCTATCTGCATCACAAATAATGATATCTAAAGGTTTTTCGCTTTCGGGTGCTGGNAATACAGTAACCTCAAAAGAGTTATAGTCGTAACATCCTGTTTGAGTAAATGTAATTCTNGGGAATAAGGTAAACGGATTGGTTAAGTTTGTATATAAGTTAGGTAATGGATTTGTATTATCAATCGCATCTTGTTCTGTTAAAAAGTAAGTTACTCCAAAACCTTCTTGTCCATTGGTAACGTCTGNATTTAAACTTGATAAATCTGTTGTTGTTAATCCGTCTTGGTCTGTNTCACAAACAATTAGGCTTACAACAGATTCAAAAGTTACGATAGGGAATAATATTAAATTAAATTCAGNGACTTCAAAACAAGTTGGACTTTCTAAAGTTATATATATTGTTTGTGGGTTGCTTTGTGAGTTATAGACAACGCTTTTATCAATAGGATTGATTTGATTATCTCTGTCTGATTCAGTTTCGTAAAAAACAACTTCAACATCTTCTAAATCATTAACAATACCTACTTCAATGTTTTCAAAATCAAATTCTTCTGTACCGTCATCACTAATATCACATAAGGTGACATCTCTAATATTTGTGGCAGTCAAAAGTAAATTAGTATGGAGTTCAATAGGAGTAACAGAAGCACAGCCAGAAGTTCCATTTTCTACTCTAATATATACGATTTGTTCTTCACTAATAATATTTTGATAGTTTGTATCATTTGCAATAGGGTTAGCACCAGAAAGTGCGTCTTCTGAAGAAACATGAAATGTTACATTAACACCTGTTATGCCTTCTAATACATCAGGAATAATTGATGTTAAATCAAAATTAGCAAAACCATCATGATCTGCGTCACAGGCATCTATAAGATGAGGTTCCATATTAATTATAGGACTCTCTATAACACTTATATCTAATGTTGTTGTTCTAATACAGCCTGTTTCAGGGTTTTGAACACTAACAAATAATTGCTCAGTTGGGTTAGTGTTGGTATAAGGCATTGGGTAAGCGTTAATACCAATAGCNGCATCACTTGCAGAGCTNTGATAAGTTACTACAAGATTAGTTTGTCCAAGAGTAATTTCGTTATCTTTAAGAAAATTTAAGTCCATTGCAGTACTTCCGTCTGCTATTTGATCATCACAAACCTCTAAAGGCGATGGGTCCGTTATTATNGGTAAACTATTAACGATTAAGTTAAACGTAGAAAATGCTAAACAACCATTAATAGTATCTTCAATTCTTACATGAATGGCTTGTGGGTTTCCTGTATTTTGAATAGGATTTGTTATAGCGTTACTATTACTAACAGCATCTGAGTTGGTGTAATGATATGAAATGGTATAACTAGAAGCAGGCACAGAAGCNAATACTTCTGCATCTTTATTAGATAAGTCAAATGTTTCAATACCATCNCCATTTAAATCATCACATAAGAGATAGTCTGTAATAGGATCTGATGTTTGTGTAGAACTTAAAGTGATATTAATTTCATCTTCGATAACACAAGAGCTTCCTGCTAAAGGAAGTTCGATTTCTACTCTATAATTTCCTGATTGTGATGCTGTTAATGTCGATTGGTTTTCTGAAGGAATTAAAGCATCATCTAAATACCAAGAATATGTTGCGTTTATGTTATCTATATTTCCATCTAGTACAGTGCTAGTGGCACATGTTGTAAAATCTTCACCTAAATCTACAGAAGCATCAAAACTATTACCTTCAATAAATACAGCTGAATCATAATTTTTATCATTTTGATCAGCAATTACCAGTTTGATTTGATATTGCACATTAGGTTGAATAGTAGCTGTTGCAGAGAGTACAGTTGTTCTACCATTATAATTTGTGTCACCAAGGTTATAACCTTGAAAATATTCTTCGTTTGAAGCAGGACAAAAGCCTACAATTTCATCGTGAACTGTATTTGTNTTTACAGGAATTGTTGTACCTGGTATTAAAGCAATATTGGTATAAGGNTCACTCGTTCCAGCTTCTTTAATTAAAAAGGCGAATCCATCAGAATATTCACATGGAAAGTTTCCAAAGTATTCTTCAGAAGCGAGGATATAATTAAATTGTATTTGATTTGAAATAGAAGTAAATTCAAATTCTATAGATGTTGCATTTACTGTTCCTGAGATACCTAAAGCTGTTTCAAGGTCACTATCTGTGAGCCAGGTAGCATCTCCTTCGTTTAATATGGTATTGTTTTGTCCATTACCGGCTGAGTTGGCATTACCTGTGGTTAAAACAATTCCGTTTTCGAAAGGGAAATTTGAAGCAGCGCGTTCAAAATATCCAAAACTGCCTATGCCAATAGACGATCCGTTTGAGGGTGATGAAATATTTGAGACTTCTACACAGCCTTGAATTAGTGTGTTTTGTATTAAGTCTTGGGGTGAAACTGAATTATTTACGGTAACTTGTTGTGCAAATGAAAAACTACAAATTAAGCCTATAAATAAGCAGAGGGAGCGGTTAAAATAAGTCATTAGTTTCGGTTGAGTTTAAATTTTTAGTGTAGGGTAGATTTGGGGCTAACGCTAACACGTACTTTAATATGGGCGAAATGTAAAGTTAAAAAAGTTGAAACGCAATAAAATACGTTGAAATACACAAAATGTTAACATTTTGTACGTATAAGCTTACTTTTAAAAATAAGAAAGGCCTCTAAAGAGGCCCTTCTTCCCAAATTGAATTAAAAAATTCTAACCGTAATGTATTAGAAGTAGCTTAACCCGAAACTCTTATGACTATGATTTTACCTAATTAAAAAATCTAACTTATAGACTTTTAATTTAAGTACTATTATCGAGGGAAATATTAATAAAATGAAGAGGGAATTAACAGTGAAACTTGTTAACGAATATAAAATTAAATGAAGTAATTCGTTATTGCAAAAAAATAAGACGAAAGGGCTAAAACTTTAACAAATTAAAAAAAGGCACATTTTAGTAGTTTACATAGACCCAACCCATAAACGGTTGGTAGTTAGAATCATTCAAGTTTAAGAGGTAGAAATAGGTGCCAACAGGCACTTTATTACCTATATTATTAAGACCTCTATTTATCTTTCCAAACCAAGGGTTACTATTATTACCTTCATAAATAAGAACTCCGTAGCGGTTATATATTTTTAAATTGTGTTCTGTAAATATATCGTATAAGCCTTGAATATTAAACCAATCGTTATGCATATCGTTATTAGGTGAAAAGCCTTGAGGTATAAAAGGAGGACAGTTTTCGGTGTTTAAATTAAACTGAAAAATTTCATAACAGGGCAGACTTACCATACGCATATAAATAGTTTGAGGGTTTGATGTATTAGTATAGTTACTAGGTATTAATATAGGGTTAGATTCTGTTTCTAAATCTTCTAAAGAGTGGTAAAAAGCTACATTTTCTTCAGTATAACTTAAAGTATCAAGTGCCTCATATAAATTATAAGTAGATTTTTTAAAACCCTCATTACATCCTAAAAGNCTAGGGAGAATTGTTNTTTCAGGAATGAGCAGCAATTCAATATCAATAAATGTACTATTGTTATTTTCATTAGTTTCAGTAACAATTCCATTTAATGTACCGTCATCATCTACGATTGCTAAAATGTTTACATTAGGATTTGTGCTTTCAGGAATATTAAGCATAATGGAATTACTTTCACTAGCATTTATTGCGATATCATTTATAGTTTGACTTTCACCAATAAGTAGACCATCACTATAAAAAGCTATAGGAGTATTAGCAGGTAAAATGTCTGTAGAGTTAAAGTTGTTTACGGTATAATTGACTTCAATATTAAAATCATTACAATAGACGAAATAATTATCTAAGGTAATTGTAGCATCTGGTAACTGACTATTGAGAACAGTGATGATATTATTGATAATAATGAGGTCGGCTTGAAATATACCATTTGTATCATAATCACCAGTAGTAAGTTTAATAGAAACAGAAGTGTCTCCAATAGCAATATTGTTTTCTATGCTATAAACATCTAAATCTCCATTGAAAAAAGTATTAGAATTGGTAAATGTATTAGTGCCATTAAAAGCATTGTCGGCAAGATTTAATGGAGGATTAGAAATTAAATTATTATTAATAGAAAGTGATTCNCCATAATTTAAAGCGTTATCTCCTTCCCACGCTAGAAAACCTATTCTTGCTCCATCATTATCTAAAACATTAATATCTGATAATGTCATATCCAGTTCGGGGACATTTCTACTAATAATTTCTAGACCTTGAAATAAACTAATTTGATTTAAAGGAAGGGTATTGTCTTCATATATGACATAAATGCTCCAACCTCCAAAATTGGTTCTGTTTCCGCAATACCCAGGATTTGATAAAATTGAAGTATTAATATCTGCATTAGCAAATTGATAGTTTACATTACCTTCAGTTATAATTTGTTCTGTGATATCGGCATAGCATGAGAANTAACTAAGTTCACCAAAAGTTGTNTCATCGTAAAACACATTATAGGTATGGTCTGCAATAATTGCTGTGTCATTTAAAGTNACTTCTGTATCTCCAAGTCCAGATCCTGCCCAATAAAGGTAGGCTTTAACAACCGTAAAATTAGGNTCTAAAGCTAGTGTTGCACTAGATGTGTCTAAAATACTGCAAAACGAAGACGTATTATTTTCACTTGGATTTAGCGTATTACCAATAGCTGTATAATCATATCTACCATTGAATTGCTGAAATAATGAAATATCTTGTGCAACTAATGGAAATGATATACTTAATAGAAATAAGTATAATATATAATATGTGCTTTTCAAGGTATTAGATTGGTAGGACTAAAATACAATAATTAAATTACCGTTTCAAAGTAAAATGACTAGTAAAGNTTCTGCCATCTTCTAAANTTACTTTAAACCAGTAATCGTTAGTAGGCATATTTTNACCGTTATACCTGCCATCCCAACCAATACTTAAGGGATCGAGTTCTTTTAGTAGCTTACCGTATCTATCAAAAATATAGATTGTTGAATTGGCNTGAAACTCTTCCGTAATCCCACGAACTTGCCAATAATTATTGTCATAATCATCATTAGGTGTGAAAAATTTAGGGAAACCTATAACCGAAATTAAATCTTCTACAATACCACATTCGTTTTTATCGCGNACGTAAACGGTGTATAATCCTGGTTGCACATTACTAAATGTGTTAGAGTCTTGGTAAGGACCATAAATATCATCTAATGCATATTCGTAATCTCCTTCACCTGTCACAAATACTGAAATTGAATTGTTTTGTGTAGCATCAATGACTTCAATATTTAAAATTGTTGCGATATTAGATGGTAACACGGTAATGGTTCGGTCTTTAAAGCAACCGTTGGTGTTTGTCACTCTTACGTTGTAGGTGCCTGGAGTGTTAATTTCTATTTCTGTAGTATTTTCACCTGTAGACCATTCGTAATAATAGTTACTTGGAGAATCACTTATAACACCACCATTTAATACAAGTGTTTCAGGGAATGAGTTTAAACAATATAGTGTTTCAAATGTTGTTTCAATATTGGGTAACTCTAAAACAGTGAGTTCAATTTCGCTTATGCCATAACATGCGCTTGCGTTTTCTACACGTCCGTAAATTGTTTGGTTATACGGAATGGTATTGGTAAATGTAGTCCCAATAGGATTTGTTTCTACTAAAGCATCTTCATAGGTTTCGTAATAAATTACATCTAAACCACTAGGTGTATTGGCTAAAATGATGTCATTGGTTTCTGTTAAGTCAAAGGTCATAAAACCATCTTCAGTACCATCTGTATCACACAATGCTATGCTTGCGTTGTTAGACGAAGTGGTGCTTACTTCTAAAGAAATTTCACTATAATTATAACAGGCAGAATCTGTATTTGTTACTCTTGCATATATGACTTGAGGATTGAAGAAATTATTGAAAGCATCACCATTTATTTCATTTTCTTGATTTTCGGCATCTAATAACGATAAATAAAATTCAATGCTATTATTTGAGATGTCATCTGTAATATCTTCTAAATAATTATTAATATTAAAGGTGGTAAAGCCTTCAGGAATACCGTCTTCGTCACATTGTAAAATAGAAATGTTATTTGCAACAGGAATAGGATTTACTACGAATTCAAAACTAGCTGTAGTAAAACAATNTGTATTTGCTGTATTTTCAATTCGGGTAAAGATAGTTTCATTAAAAGCATCACTGTTTGTATAGCTTAATGGTAAAGGGTTTAAATTATCATTTGCATCGTCTTGTGAGGTATGAAACGTAATACTCGTTTCATTTTCATCTTGTGTTCCTCTTATTGTTGGTTTTAAATCTTCTAAATTTACTGTAGCAATACCATCTAATTCATNANCTAGGTTATCGCAAATCTCAATAGTGTTTAATACGGGGACTTGTGGTGTTGAAAAGACTTCAAGCTCAAAGGAGTTAATGTCGTAACAATTGGTGTTTTCAATNTTATTTACACGAACAAAAATCCTTTGTGGATTACTAATATTGGTGTAAGGAAACGCAATTTTATTGTCACCAGAATTGGCATCAGCTAGTGTTTCAAAATAACTAACCTCATACAGTAAGGGATCTTGAGTTAAAAGGGCTTCAGAGTTCTTATCTGTAAAATCGAAAGAAAATAGACCATCATTATCAGTGGCATCACAAACCTCTACTCTTGAAAGTGAATTTGCTACAGGAATATCAAAAATACCAACAACAGCAGTTCCTTCTATTGGGCAATCACCATTATTAGGTTCTATATACACTTCGTAAAATCCAGGAGTATCTACAAACAATTGTGATGAGGTTTCAGGTATGATTAAGCCATTATAAGACCAAACATAATCTGCACCAACAATATCGGTAGCTTGCAGCGTGTAGTTGTCTCCTGTACAAAGTTTTAGTTCTGAGGTGCTAATACCATTTTGAATAATATCAATTTCAGAATTAAACAAAGATTGAATAAAAGGNGGTAAGCCTATCTGACTTCTATTCGTTGGTGGTCCGCCGACATCAAGAAGAACACCTTGTGCNTCGTAAATAACATCTTGCCAATCTGCTTCTGGGTTGGTAATAACTCCGAGATATGTGCCTGAATTACTTTGATTATTAAAATNAAATTGTGCTCTGTAAATTTTTCCATCAATTCCTAGTTGAATGGCTGCTGCACTNTATTGATTNGCGTTTGGAGTACTAATGGTTCCTCTAGAGTTGGTGATGTGGTCATTATCGCCATCTAAATCCCATTGCATNATTTCACTTGATCCAGAACCGGCAGCTCCTATACCAATGGTGGCATATACTTTTTTATTATTTGCAGAAAACTCAACACCATACGGACTATTGCCTTCAGAAGGACTGTAAAGTTCTAAAGGATTAGAGATTAANCCAGAATCGTTGTCAAAATCAAATAAATAAACACCACCAGGCGCATCATNTCCCGCTTGCGTATCTTCAAAACCATGATGTGCAACAACTAATTTAGTGCCATCAGGCGAGGCTTTTATATAGCCTAATGCATTTTTGCGATAGCCACTAGCTGGTACNATAAGATTATCACCATCACTAGTGTCAAATGTAGAAATTACAGGACCTATATTTACACCATTTTCGTCAATAGAAACACCATTTTCAGTAACCTTAAAGGCATAAAAAGAATCTACAAAATGTGTAATTACCCAAAAAGAGGTACAATCATCTGCTTTTACGGCTGTAATTTTTTCTGAACATTTAAGTTCCGATTCTAATGGATTTGTNGGGTCNTAAGTTATAAGTGGTACGTTTTTCTCAANAGCATCAACAGCTCCTAAACCACCATCTTCATTCATATTTATTTTGGTATACATTAANCCATCATTTACACCATCTCCATCTGTTTGTCCTGAAAAAGCAGGATTAGACGTGTTAAAATGATGTGGTTCATCTACCGTAAAAATGTAATAAATATTNGGGTCCTGTGGTTTNGGNACAATTAAACCAGAAGAGGTACTAGATGGGTCNCCTTTTAAACCTGTACCATTTTGCATTATAGCATGNTGACTGTTCCAAACAGTTATACCGTCAGAATAGAANAATAAGTTGCCATCAGTATCAGATATTGAAGTACAGCCTTCTAAAGTATTAATTTCTCCGTCATTTACAGCTGTAACAGTATTACTAGAGGCATCAAAACGCAAACCCGCATTTCTTCCAAAATACCAAAATGAGGCTTCATTTTGTGCAAAAAGTTGGATACTTGTACATAGTAAGAAGATAATAAAAAGAGTCTTTTTCATAATAACTTTGGTGTATTGCTAACACACTAATCAATACTATATAACAACTAGAGCTGTAAAAGCCCTAGTATAGTGTTGAGTTTATTATAGCAATTGCTATCAAAGGTATTATAAATCTCTCTTTTTTAATAATCGGTATGATAAAAAGATAAAAATGGCAGTCCAACCTAGTACGATAGCTATTTCATACCAATGCACAGCGTAATCATACATAATGTCTGCTTTTTCTGGGAACTTTGTCATTACAATTCTCTGAATAGGTTGGTTAATCAAATTCCACATAGATTGTAAAGGCATGAAATTGTAAATTCCATCTGCAATGGTTTCATTAAGTTTCCATTTCATTAAGCCATAAGTAATACTTTCTGTAATAAATAGTAGAAATAAGAATCCTAATGCAAATGCAGAACGTTTTAATAACATACCTAAGAATAAACACAAACTAAAGAACCCAACAAGTTTTACAAAATAAGCAAGTAAAAATTCTACTTCTCTAAAAATAATGGAAGCTTCAGTATAACTTGAATAATATAAGCCAATTAAGAATGTTGCTAAGCCAATTAATAGCGTAGCACACAATGAGAAAAATACAATAGTATAAAATTTAGATAGTATAAATTCCTTTTTACTCAGCCCATCAATAAGGTTTTGTTTNAGCGTTTTGTTACTGTATTCATTACCAATCATGCTTACNACAACTATAGCAAAGAAAAATTTGAATTGTGCNGCAAAGAAGGTTGTAATATGCCAAATTATTGGGAAATTAAAAATACCTAACTCACCTAATTCTAAAGTAAAAAAACCAAAGAAGTTAATTTTTATTGAAGACAAAATTAATACCGTAAATGGTAAAATAAATGAGATAATTATTAAAACTCTACTCGCTTTATTAAGCCAAAGTTTTTGTAATTCGAGTTGTATAAGACGTAACATATATTGGTTGGTTTTACATCCTTCTTAAAAGATAAGAAGGGTGCTGTTTTTTTTGATTGNTTTATTAATGGTCTGTTAATTGTAAAAATTGTTCTTCTAAACTTTCTTTTCGTTTTACAAGATGTGATAGAAAAATACCTTTTTCAAACATTAATTTATTAAAATCAGAAGCAGACATTGGTTCGTTTAAAAAAGCCGTAATCAATTCGTCCTCTACTGTTACGTTTCCAATGTTGGGGTGTGATTCTAATATGGCTATTAACTCTTGGTGTTTTTCGGCCTTTAATTCAAAAAAACCATGACTGTTAATCATTTCATCTACACGACCAGAATANAATTTTTCTCCTTTACGTAAAACAACCACATGCGAACAAACTTTTTCAACTTCGTCTAAAAGATGCGAAGCTAAAAGAATGGTAGTGCCTTTGGCTGCAATTTCTTTTATAATTTGACGTATTTGATGAATTCCTTGAGGATCTAAACCATTAGTTGGTTCATCTAATATTAAAATTTCAGGATCGTTAAGTAGGGCAGAAGCAATGGCTAAACGTTGTTTCATACCTAAAGAATAAGTTCTAAACTTATGGGTTTTTCTATCTAATAAACCAACGACTTCAAGTTTTTCGTCTATTTTACTATGCTCAACTCCTTTTATTTTACAAACGAGCTTTAAGTTTTGTTCTGCCGTCATATAAGGATAAAAGTTTGGTCGCTCAATAATAGCTCCAACTTGTTTTAAAGCATTGTGTGTAGTGGTATTGCCATCAAACCAATGAAAATCGCCTTGTGTTTTNTTTACGACATTTAAAACAATACCTAATGTGGTAGATTTNCCACTTCCATTTGGTCCTAAAATGCCATAAACATTGCCTTTGTTAATTGTGAAACTCAAATTTTTCACAGCTGTTAAATGACCAAATTTTTTTGTGAGATTATTGATGGTAAGGATTGGCTCCAAAATGATTGATTTTTAAAATATCAAAATGACACTTCAAATAGCTTAGTGTGACAAATTAGATATTGGTTGGTTATAAAGGTAAGACGATTAAGACTTTTAATTGTTACAANTATTTTTGTTTTATATAAAATAACTTCATTATAGGTGCNAATAAATTTATTAAAAACACTTAAATTTAACACATGAGCAACGATTTAAAAATATCAAAGAAGAAACCAACCTATCCTATTTCAGAGAAACTAGATGCTTATTTGTTTAAGTATAGAAGAAATATAGATTTACCTATTTTATACTCAGATTTATTACGGTTTCAGGGGTCAATAGTTGTTTATGATAAAAATGATGTTGATACGCTTTGGGTACGTGTATTTTACAATGAATTTGAGCGCGAAGAAATTGACAGTAGTTTAAAACAAGTCTATTCCAGTTTAATCTCAGATGGAGGAACATGGATTTTAAAATATTTGAATGTAGATGCGATTGATTTTTGCACGTTTGGAAATTCGAAACCGTTCAGAATTAAAGTTAGAAATATTCTCAATGATAATTTTACTCATTTTTATGTTAAAACAGCAGATGCATCAAGGGTTTATGGGCTAGAGTTAGAACAGATGCTATCACCATATCAAATTAATTTTTTGGTATGTAAAGACACATTAATTGAAGAGCATATTGCAGGTATTCCTGGTGATGAGTTTATAAAAAATATGTTGCCAGATTGCAGTCCGTCAGAGAAAGCACAAATAGCCAAAGAATTTGTAAAGTTTAATGAACGTTGTTTAATTAGGCTTTTGGGGGATATGCGTTCTTATAATTATGTGATAGTACCAACGCACGATTTTGACCATGTGGTTTTTAAAATTAGGGCCATTGATTTTGATCAACAATCTTTTGAAGGTAATCTGAAAATTTATAGACCTCAGTTTTTTAAAGAGAATTTTAAGATGGTTGAGTTGGTGCGTCAAAAAATTCAACACGAATCAATCGATCAATATAAGATTGAAGAGCGTTCTATAGTTGCCAAGCGAATGCTAAGTTATCATACGCGTTTAAATGCCTTGTTAGATTGCATGGAGGCAGATGAAATCTCACTTCCAAAACATATAGAACGGCTTAAAGAAGATATCTATAATTATACCATGGATTTAAACTTTAGAAAGAGTAAAAACATGGGGGAAATACTTAAAAATGCACTCGATTTTGTAAGACGGAATTACGAGGATGTTAGTTTAAAGCGGTTTTAATTATATCAGCTTTTTAATTCCAATTTTCATCAAAATTCAAATTATCGTAATCATTAGGATCTAAGTCGTCTTCAAACTCATTGTAAAGGTCATCTTCATCTTCATCGGCTTCAAATGTTTTCTCAGGTGCTTGATCTGGAATTTGGCCATGAACATACATTAAGTTTGGGTAGTCTGTTCCTTCTGCTTCTTCAACAATTTCACCTAATTCTACATAAAATGTCCACATATTCATAAAATCGTAGAGATAGATTAAGCGTGTAGATGCTTCATGAATCATATCTTTAATGATGGTGGTACTCATCATTTTTACTTCGTTACCAGCTTCACTCATATCCATCATCGCAATTTCTTCTCCTTGATTCCACTGCTCATCACTCATATAAAATGAAGCCATTTCCATACCATCAAATCCAAAAGATTGTGTAATAACATTATGCAAATCTTCCATGGTATCCGTTTCGCGGATTTCTATATCGCGGAATACATCATCTTCGGTATCGTTATCTAGTATAATTCTAAATCTATAAATCATGCTGCAAAGTTAAATCATTTTTTAATTATTTCGTAAAGCGATGTAAGGTAAATGTCATAGCACTTAACAAAATAAATGCACCTACTTGATGTAAGACACCTAGCCATACAGGAACGGCTAATATTAATGTAAAAACACCTAGTAAAAACTGAACACCAACCATTACTAAAAGCGTATTAACACCTTTTGTTTGCCATGTAGTTAATTGCATACGATTAGCTTTATACCAAATAGCTAAAATAAATATTACCACAACATACGCTAGAGTTCTGTGTACAAACTGAACGCCACTTTTACCTTCTAAAAAGTTGAGGTAAGTTGGGGTTTGTTCAATAAAAACGGTTTCGTGAATCCATTTATCTTCACTCATTAGTGGCCAGTGGTTATGAATCCATCCGGCATCTAAACCTGCCACAAAAGCTCCATAAATAATTTGAAGTATAAGAACAGCTAAACCAATTCTTATAAAATTTCTAAATTTTTTATCAATGACTTTCTTGTCAGGGAACATGAGATCTAAAGCCACCCAAAAGGTGTAAGCAAAGGTTAAAAATGCTGTAGTTAAGTGTGCCGCTAATCTAAAATGACTGACGTTAGGCTCGTCTACTAAACCAGATTTTACCATATACCAGCCTAGAAAACCTTGAAAACCTCCTAAAATAAGAAGTATTACGGATTTTTTTATAGTGGATGTTGAAAGGCGTTTTTTAATTAAGAAATAAATAAAAGGAATGATAAAAACTAAACCAATAAAACGTCCAATAACTCTGTGAATCCATTCCCAGAAGTAAATGTCTTTAAATTCTTCTAAACCAAAGTGGTTATGTAATTTTTGATATTCAGGGTATTGTTTGTAAAGTTCAAAGGCTTCATTCCATTCTACTTCATTCATTGGAGGTATGGTACCAGAAATTAATTTGTAGTTTGAAATAGATAAGCCCGAATGTGTCAGTCTAGTGATACCACCAACAATCACCATGATAAAGATTAAAACACAACCTGTCAATAACCAATATATAACTGCTTTNTTTTCTTTTGTTTGATGAGCCATAAATACAAGAATTAATATTATTTTACTGCTTACTGCTTACTGCTTACTGCTTACTGCTTACTGCTTACTGCTTACTGCTTACTGCTTACTGCTTCAAGTCCTAGTTTTTTGCCTTTCTCCAACATCAACTCAAAAGCGGCATCATGTTCATTAGGAATTTCTCCTTCTAAAATGGCTTCCTTAATTGCTTCTTTAATTATTCCAATTTCTCTAGACGGTTTTAAATTAAAGGTTTCCATAATTTCTTCTCCAGAGACTGGTGGTTGAAAATTTCTTACCTGATCGCGTTCCTCTACTTCAATAATTTTATCTCTTACCTTCTGAAAGTTGTTGTGATATTTTTTAAACTTTTTAGGATTTTTTGTTGTGATATCAGCTTCACAAAGTGTCATTAAGTCTTCAACATAGTCACCTGCATCAAACACCAAACGTCTAACGGCAGAATCGGTTACATCTGAAGCTAATACAATTGGTCGCGAACTCATAAATACCATTTTCTGAACAAATTTCATTTTATCATTCAAGGGCATTTTTAGTCGCTTAAAGAGTTTATAAACCATTTTAGAGCCTACAAATTCGTGCGCATGAAACGTCCACCCAATTTTTTTGTGAAATTTCTTAGTTGGTGCTTTTCCTATATCGTGTAATAACGCAGCCCAACGCAACCATAAGTTGTCTGTAGTTCTAGCGATATTATCTACAACTTCTAAGGTGTGATAAAAATTATCTTTATGACGTTGACCTTCAATTTCATCAATACCTTTAAGTGCTGTTAGTTCAGGAAGAATATATTGTAAAAGGCCTGTTTTTTCTAAGTGAATAAAACCAATAGACGGAGTTTTACTTTCAAGAATTTTATTGAGTTCAACAACAATACGTTCTTTGGTAATAATTTTTATACGCTCTTTATTATCGGTAATTGCTTTAAGAGAGGCGTCTTCAATTTTAAAATTTAGTTGCGTTGCAAAACGAATAGCACGCATCATACGTAATGGGTCGTCGCTGTAGGTAATGTTGGGTTCTAAGGGGGTCCGAATAATACCTTCATCTAAATCTTCAAGGCCATTAAACGGATCTAAAAGCTTGCCAAAATTGTTTTCATTTAAACTTAAAGCTAACGCATTAATCGTAAAATCACGTCTATTTTGGTCGTCTTCTAAAGTACCATTTTCAACAATTGGATTTCTGCTGTCTTCATTATAGCTTTCTTTCCGAGCACCAACAAATTCAATTTCAATATCGTCAAAGCGTAACATCGCGGTTCCGTAGGTTTTAAAAACCTGAACTTTAGGTTGGTTAGGTAGGTTTTTTGCTACTTGTTTTGCCAATTCAATACCACTTCCAACAGCTACGACATCAATATCTTTAGCATCACCACGGTCTAGGAGATAATCGCGAACAAAACCACCTATAACATAACTTTCTACCTGTAATTCTTTAGCAGATTTTGAAATGTACTTAAAAATATTGTGCGTTAACGCTTGTTTGTGGTTCATAAGCTAATTGAAACAACAGAAATTCTATAAATAGGTTGAAGAAATATCTGTTTTTTTGCTGTGCAAAGATACGACACAGCACTAACCTTTAAAAATGAAAACTAAGCTTTTTAAGGTGTAATATTTATTTGGAATCTTGAAGATAGAATTCTGCGATTTTCCAATCTAAAGGAGTGTCAATATCAATAGAAGTTTCTTCAGACATGATATATTTTTTAACTTTACTAAATGCTTTTATTTTTTGTGTTCTCAAAGCTGTTGAGTTAATAACATAGATGGCTCCATTTAGTTCCCAAACATCAGGGCAATCTTGTCGTCTGGTGTAGTTTCCTTCTTTTGAAGGCTTTAAAAAGCCATTGTTTTCTTCGTATAAATTATAATAAGGATTTGCAGATGCTTGCTTTGCAGATACAACCATGTCTATAGAATTATCATAGCGATTTATACAGTCTTGAACTTGCTCTAAAGTTCTAAACGGCGAGGTTGGTTGTAATAGTACAATAGCATCGTAAGTTTTATTATTTAGTTTTTCGTAGGCTTCTAAACCATGTAAAATAACATCTTGAGAATTGGCGGTGTCAGTTGCTAATTCTGCTGGGCGTTTAAACGGAATTTCTAAACCAAGCTTTTGGGCAACCTCAATAATTTCATCGCTGTCGGTTGTAAAACAAATGTCTTTTTTATCTGCAATTTTTTTAGCAATATCAATACTATACTGAATTAAAGGTTTGCCGTTTAAAAGTTTAATGTTTTTTTTAGGAATGCCTTTGCTTCCGCCACGAGCTGTTATTACAACGAGATAATTCATATTACAATTTTATGTGTTTTATGTCTTCTTGTGCTTTTTCAAAATCTTCAGGTTTGCCAATGTCTAACCAGTATGTTAAAATTGGATAATTGATGATTTTTTTATTCTTAGATAGTAAAACCTCAATTAAATCAGTGGCATCGAAAAAAATATTTTCAGGAATAAAATTTAAACATTCTTTTTTAAACATATAAATACCAGCATTTGAGTAATAAGTATAAGAGGGTTTTTCTTTTAAGTCGGTAACATAACCCGCTTTGGTTTCTACAACACCATGTGGAATATTTACTTTATAAGGTATAGTTGCTATTAAAGCATCACCTTTTTTTGAAAGAAAATCATTAAAAATCGCTTCAAAATTTGCATTAGTGAGCAAATCTGCATTCATCACTAATATGTAATCTTTTTTTAAGTTTTTGTTTAGTTTTAATGCTCCAATAGTTCCTAAAAACTTGGGTTCTTTTATAAAATTGAAATCAATTTGATGCGGATTATTCTTTTGAAAATAAGCGATAATTTGATCACTTAAATAATTAACAGTTATATTAATATGTTTAATTCCGTATGAAGCAAGAAGGTCTGTATTGTACTCAATTATTGGTTTGTTACCTACTTTTAAAAGAGGCTTTGGTGTNTCTGCTGTTAATGGCATTAAACGTTTGCCTTTGCCACCAGCCATAATTACAACATCTATTTTNTTAAGCATCAGCTACATTTTATGATCTAAATATTTCCCAGTTTCTTTGTGGTTAAAGTTCGGTAATATTTTATGAAATAATTGAGTTATATCTGCCTTTGTCCAATATTTTTTTGCTCTTAGGTTATTTATTTCATTAGAAAATAATTTGTGTTGATCTTTAGTATTTGTGTTGGGCTTGTTTTTTATAATTCCAATAGCATTATAACGCTCTATGTCTAAGGTTTCATTTTCTGTAAAAAACACTTCAAAATCTTTTTCGCCAGTGGTGTCTGTTTTAGTAAATAAGCAAGGCCATTTTCCGGTTTGAGGTAGGGTTTTTGCTAGTTGTCTAGCTTCATTTTCATCTTTACATAGATAAGGTTCGTAACCTAAGTGTTTAATATATTTTACAGCAATATTAGCAAAACTAACAAGTTGTAGGTTTGTATTCAGTTTAGGAAAAAANATATCATTATTCTCTCCAAATATACAGGACATTAAACAGAGTTCTCCAGACTCTTTTGGTGTAATAAAGTATCTTTCAATATCGTTTGGAGCAACNATGGGTTGCTGTTGTTTAAAGCGTTGCTCAAAGCTATGTAATAAAGAACCATCAGAAAAAGCAACATTTGCAAAACGTGCTGTAGAAATATTAATTTTTTTACTTTTTTCCATTAAAAAAAGTTCCATAATGCGTTTAGATGCTCCCATCATGTTTACAGGATCAGAGGCTTTATCTGTAGAAATGCAAAAATATTTTTTTACATTATTTTTAATGCATTGTTGAACTGTTTTTTCGGTGTTTAAGATGTTAACATTAACCATGCGCATTAATGTAAATGGATCTTCTTCGCTTCTTACATGTTTTAAGGCAGAAAGATTTAGAACATAATCATAATTGCCGTCAGAAGCTATAAGTGCATCGTATTCAATAGAACCAATATCTAAAGCAAAAGTTTTAAAATCTCCATTGCTATAGCCAAAAGAACTTCTAATATCTCTTACCAATTCTACCAAGTTGTTTTCACTAATATCTACAACATGAAGTTTTTTAGGATTGCGTTTAAAAATTTCTTTGGTCACTGCTAGACCAATAGTGCCTGCGCCTCCTAGAATTAAAAATTTTGAGGCTGAAACGATAGTGTTTAATTCCGTGTGATATTTATCGATATCAGTTTTAAATAATTCACTTTCTCTATTGATGAGGTTTAGTATGTTGTTTTTGTTGGCTTGATTGTAATTCATAAGAGTAATTAAAACGACATAACCGTGTTTTATGGTAGTGTAAAGATACGATTCGGAACCAATGATTAAAAATTCATTAATTTATCACATGTCAAATGATATTGATTTGAAAATACTTTATTATTTATAAAATATAGTAAATAACTATTAATATTTTTGTGATTCAATAAATCGAGCTATTTTAATATGAATTTTTTTAAAAGAAAATATTATCAAATACTTACAAAGTATCTGCAGAATAAACCTAATAAAGTTGAGGAGTATTTAAAAAGCTCATATTACTTGAAAAATGAGAAGCATCTCAATATTGAAAATCCAAAAGAGATTTCCGAAAAAATTCAATGGTTAAAATTAAATTTTTATACAGAAGCATATAAAGATTATGTAGATAAATATGAAGTTAGGTCTCACATAAAAAAAGTTTTGGGACCTGAATATCTTGTTGATATCATTGGTGTTTATGATAATGTAGACGATATTGATTTTGAAAGCTTGCCAAATAAATTTGTTATGAAAGGAACACATGGTTCTGGCTATAACGTAATTGTAGAGGATAAAGCTAGCTTAGATTGGCAAAAAACGAAAAGAGAGCTTAATAAATATTTATCATTGAATTATTACGATAAATATAAAGAGCTTATATATAAAGATATAAAACCTAGAATTCTAGTTGAACATTTTTTAGATCAGCTTAGTGATGCGGCTATTGTAGATTATAAATTTTTGTGTTTTCATGGAGAACCAAAATATATATATGCTAAAGCAGAAGAGGATGGTATAAGAAAGAGGTCTTATTATGACATGGAGTGGAATAAAATAGAGTTGCCATCTGAAAAACCAAATTATTTAAGACGCGCATTAGATAAACCAGAGAACTTTGATGAAATGGTTGAAACAGCTAGAAAACTAGCTAAGGATTTTATTTTTATACGTGTAGATTTATACTCTATACAAGGGAAAATATATTTTGGTGAATTAACTTTTTTTCCAAAAAGTGGTATGAAACGCGTTATGTCAGAACCTCTTAATCAAATAATGGGCGACTTAATACAACTGCCTAACGAAGCTCGTGCTTAGATAGTTCGTCAAACATCTTTTTAGAAATTACCGATTTAGTAAAATTATCTAAAAGGTATTGGTATCCATTGGTTGTAAATTTATCTTGAAGCGCTTTATCATGCATTAATATCGTCACTTTTTTAGCAAAATCGGTTGCATTACCAACTTTTGCCAAAAGGCCAGTTTCGCCATCTACAATAACTTCTGATATGCCACCTGCATCAGCAGCAACAATAGGCACTTTACAGGCATAGGATTCTAATAACACACCACCTGTAGGTTCATTATTAGATGTAAATAGAAATAAATCAAGCTCAGGTAATAGTTCTGGGACATCACGCCTAAAACCTGTAAAGATAATATGTTCTGTTAACCCTTTTTCATTAACATAATTGCGTATATCTTGTTCCATACTACCTTTTCCAACTAAGATATATTTGGCTTTAATTTTATTTTCTTTTACTAAAATTTCAACCGTATCAACCCAAGTATAGTGGTCTTTAAAACCTGTGAACTCTGCAATATTTCCTATGAGTTTGTAATCTTCAGGAATTTTAAATTCTTTATGCAGCATTCCTGTAGGAGCTTGTTTTTTAAATTTATTAATATCAGTCACACTTCCTATAACGGTAAATCGGCTATGGTCTTTTACAGCAAACTTTAAAGATTCAACTACAGGTTGCGACACACATATAATTTTTTTAATGCCTTTGTAGTTGTATTTCCACTTTCTAAAAAAGTTAGTGTCTACACGTTTTATAAGTGTTCTACAAAGCACTAAAGGTACTTTCATACCATAAATAAAATGCGATAGTACAGCTAAAGTATGTGCTTTACTACTGTGAATAAAAATAACAGATGCTTTCTTCTCTTTGGCGAGTTTTTTAAATGCCTTAGCATAAGATAAACTGTATTCCGATTTGTATTCAAACGGAATTACTTGCATGCCTTTTTCTGTTGCAATGCGATACAATTCTGAATCTATAGGACAAACAATCCATTGGTCTTCAACATAGCCTTCCGCTTTAAAAGCTTCATATAAATAAATGATTTTTTGTTCGTGTCCACGCCAACCATTTGAAGCTGTAAATTGTATTAATCGCATTTAAGAGAGGTTTGATTTTTGGTAAAAATAGGAATTATAAGCTTACTTAATTTTATAAAGTCCTACGGCTTTTTTTAATTTCTTACTCATTAAGACANAGTTGACATAAAGTTTATTTTTAAAACTTAAATAGCGCCATTCTTTATGNGGAATGATGTGTTTTGAAACCTTAGCGTTGATATCGTCAGAAACAATAAAGTCGGTTTTTATTGCATCCCAACTTACGTTGTCATAACCATCAAACTCGTTGACTTTATTTTTTTCGTGAATAATAGACATCCATAAGCGTTGATTGGCTATTTCAACACGTCTCGATTCTTTTTTCCACATATTATGGTCACTAAACCATACTGTTTTTGGTGTGTCGTTTTTTTCAATCAGGCTTATAAAAGGATTAAAAATATGCTCTTTCTTTCCTAGCATAATATCTGGTGAAACTTGTAGTGAGTANCCTTTTAAAANATCAATAGCCATAAAATCTTGCGATTTAAATTGCTGTTGAATTGTTGCTATATAGTCTTTACGAATACAATCGTCGTTATCAATTCGCGATGTAATAATATAAGGACTGTCTTTGCT
>JGI24723J26617_10000416_pt1 | contig 42498 bp, 45 predicted proteins | sample Cruoilmetagenom6_FD_26617 | JGI IMG/M metagenome (IMG submission 26617) | reverse complement strand
TCATTAATTTCTGAAAACTTTGGTTTAATTTCTGCCATAATATCATGAGACAGCTTTTCGGTGTCGATTGTAACACCGCGAAGTGCGCGGCCTTCTGCAGAGATTTTTAGGGATACAAAGATAGAATCCCTTAGTTTCGATGCGTTTTCACCAAGATTATAATATTCGGCTGCTGCCAGATTAGGAACTGTTACACCAAGGGTCATTACAACATAGGTTACACTGCGTGCTTTGTAGACGGGTACGATCATTTGACCAAGTTTTACGACAATCGGTTTAGCGCCTCCTGAGCGTGCTTCACCGGCATGTAGATCACTATCGTCTGATTTAGCCGCTGCAGTGTGATCTGTTTCGTGTTTTTCGGTTGAATGTGCTTCATTCTCGGGGCCTAAAGACGGCTTGCTAAGATACATGCCTGCGCCATAGCCTATGCTAAGACAGACCACCGGCAATACAACTAGAAGGATTAATATTTTTTTCATGTGCCCAAAACCATTGCGTTTATTTGCAACAGTTATGGCTGGAAAATAAGGCGTAATTTGCGCGTTAATAAGGTAACTTAGTGTTAATATGGTAGGATAATATCGGCGATTGTGCCTCCGTAATTGGTTCTTTGTGTGCGCGATAACTGACCTCTGCCGCCGTAAACAATACGCGCCTCTGCAACTTTGTCATAAGGAATAGTATTGTCCGTGCTGATATCCTGTGGCCTGATAATTCCCGCAATACGCAGTTCGCGCAATTCATTATTGAGTTTTACTTCCTGACGCCCGGCGATCACTAAACTGCCGTTTGGAAGTTCTTGAATGACCATAGCTGCAATTTTCAGCTTTATGCTTTCATCGCGTTTGATAGAGCCACTGCCACTTGTCGATGTTTCAGAGGAAAGATCAGCCAAGTCGCCTGTCGGTACTTCTTCAGTTGAAACCCCTGGCAAGACTTCATCGATCTTTTTTTCATACCCAAATAACGTTGGCTTGTTGATTGTACTGGAACCTTCACGGCTTGTATCGGACTGATTATTGAAGTTCGCCTTGTCGTTTATAACGATGTTAACAGTCAAAAGATCCCCAACTGTTGATGCTCGTTGGTCTGCAAAAAAGCCTGCGGAATTCAAATTCCAAAGTGAAGCAGCTTCTGCCCGTTGCAAGACACGTTCCGGCTTGGGGTCGGGCATGGGAACCTGAACCTGGATACCTCCCGGGTCAAGCGTCAAATCCGACATCTTTGGATTTCGATCTTTAAAAGACTGAAGCCCACAACCCGTGAAGCAAATTGCAATTAGGCCTAAGAGATATGGTTTTAGAGTATTTTTTGTCATTGAATGATATCTACTAATCCTTCGCCTGAGGCTACGCCTACGACTGTTATGTTTCCAACAAGGTTCACGATTTTGATTTCCTGCCCGCGATATGCGTCACCAAGTGCCCGGCCAGGTGCGGTAAGCTTTAACGGCCCATCCAAATATCGAATTTCGACAATATCGCCGCGATCAATTATACGTTCGTTCATAACTGATTGTGTCATCACCGGGCGGCCCTTTGTCAGTAAGCGCCGTACCTGTTTACCAATCAAATCCTTTACATCAGTCACGGCATAAGCCCCGACGCGGCTATAGTGCATACGTTGTACCTCGACGTCTTCTTTCATGACAATTTCATTTGGCATAAGACGCCGGACTGGAACCGGCACTTGCACCGTAAGGATTGCCAGCCCGCCGACGCGGCGCACTACACCGTCCTGGGTCACGGCATTCGCAATAAATTGGCTTGTGTTTCTATCCATCCAGAAGGCGGAGATGACAACAGCGTCCTGTATTCCCGCTGTTTGGAAGATAATATCGAAATTGCCGGATTCCGGCAAGATCGAACCATAGGCTTCTACAGCTTTTTCCTGAATCAATACATCGAGTTTTTCCGCCATTACGGAAGCAGGAGCAATCAGATATGCCAAAAATAAACTTGTTAGAAACGTCTTCATTTTATTTGATCTGGTTTGCGGCCGACATCATTTGGTCGGCGGTTTCGATTGTCTTTGAATTCATTTCATACGCGCGTTGGGCAGATATCAGAGCTGTAATTTGTTGAATAATATCAACGTTTGAATTTTCTAAAAACCCTTGTCGGATGATCCCAACACCGGGGTCGCCCGGGTTTGCCTGAATTGGATCCCCTGAAGAGGCAGTAGATTGCAATAGGTTATCGCCCAGCGCTCTTAGGCCAGCGTCATTGGTAAAAGTTGTTATAGTGATTTGTCCCAATTCCACTGGATCCGGATCGTTCTCTACGAAAGCCGTTACTGTGCCCTGNTCGTTTACATCAATGTTGACGGTNTTGTCCGGTATAGTAAGGCCCGGGGATAGTTCATATCCCTGAAGGTTTACTATCGTGCCTTCGGCGGACAGTTGAAAGGCACCGTCCCGTGTATACGCGAGGCTGCCGTCTGGTAGGTTTATCGTAAAATAGCCACGACCATCTATCGCCATATCAAGCTGGTTTTTGGTGGCCAGCAAGCCGCCTTGGGTATTCAGGCGTATTGTGCCGGCAGTTTGAACACCTAATCCAATATCCACGCCCGTTGGGCGTGATGTGCCCTGATCAGAGGTGACGGCGCCCTCGCGTTTAACNGTTTCATANATCAAATCCTGAAAAGCGGCACGGCTGCTTTTGAAACCAGTGGTGTTCGCGTTNGCAATATTATTAGAAATAACGTCAACATTCGTTTGCTGCGCCAGCATTCCNGTTGCTGCAATTCCAAGGGCTTTCATGTTGTCTTCCTCATATTTGTTCCAGATTACGTGGGATTGCCAATCTGTTGTAATGCTTTGCGCCGCAATTCGTCTTCATTGTCCATAAGTTTTGTAGATCGTTCATAGGCGCGTTGAATGTCGATAAGTCGTGCCATTTCAAGAACCGGCTGAACGTTGCTGCCTTCAATTGCGCCTTGCACAATTTTCGTTGAAGTATCGGGGATTGCCGTTGCTACNCCGNCGTTTTCGACAGGGGCCATAAACCGACCCGAACCAATGCGTTCATACGATTGTATGTCCGGAAGGGTAAAAACGCCAATTTTTGCGAAAGTCCCATTACCCTCGGCTGAAATCGTTCCATCCGAAGAGATCATTGCAATGCCGGATGTGTCAGGCGGGAAACTAATTTCGCCACCACCATCGTCCAAAACACGGTCGCCGTTGAGCGTAACAAGATTTCCTTGCGAATCTACGCTAAATTGCCCATCGCGGCCGTATGTGACCTGTCCTTCCAATGTTTTATAAGAAAACCAGCCAGAACCTTGTAGAGCCACATCGAGTGTGTTGCCAGTGTATGAGACAGCACCCTGTCTATCATCAAGGAAAGAACCCCTGTCTATCACATAATCTGTGTCGCGACCTCCTTCGTGCATCAAGTAAGCGTCGAACGCCATGTGTTCGCTCTTAAAGCCCGCGGTGTTGGCATTGGCAATATTATTCGCGGTCATATCCAACTCGCGTTTAAGCGCAGAGGTAAGAGAAAGAGATATATAAGTGGAACTATCCATGGCATTTCCCGCAATTTTAAAAATAATACACGCGTACTCTATTATATTCTTGCATATTTAGCCTTTATTTTTAGAATAAAGCAAGCATAAATCATAAATAGCATGAATAGAGGAAGATTTGCAGTACTGTAGTTTTATATATATGGTCACTTATTGCTGCGTATTTATCGCCCCTGAGATCTTGTTGGCTGAGCCCAAGCAAACGGTGGCCGCCGGCCATCAGTCTTTGGCAATGACAAAACATGATAGTCCTAAAAAGCTGATGATTATTGCAGACAGGGTTGTTAATGTTCCATCTACGGTAAGCCAAGAGGGGTTTCTAGACACCAGGACGCGATTGACCGCATCTGTTCACGAAAGTGAAACGGGCTTGTCTACATCAATGGAAACAACGAATGCACTTTTGAGCATGGCTGAATTTTATCTGGCTCATGGAATGACCGTAGAGGGCAGTTCAATTGTAGGCGAACTCAAACCCGAAACGCTTTCGGCACATCAAAATGCCCGTAAAGCAGAGGTATCTGTCGCGTTGAATGTCCTTGACCCTTGGCAAAGAGACATATTGCAGGAAAATGTTTTACTATTGGAGGGATCCGAAAAATGGCCAAACCATGCATTGTTTCGGGCGCTTTATTTTATCCGGAAAGGGAAAACGACGCAGGCTGCACCATATTTGATGAACGCCACGATTGATATTGCAGTTCTTTCGAAACCGATCCAAGAATTGGCGCTTCCAAAACTTCTTGAAGCCGCAGTTGATATAGAAGACTGGGTGACAGCTCGCAAATTTGCAGCACTTTTTTCAAAAGAAAATCATTTGAAAGATGGTACTGCGTATAATTACCTACTGGGGCGCACAGCGGAAAGCGGCGACGATTTTTTGGTCGCTTTTGATTATTACGTAAAAGCTGCAGAAGGTTCGGATAGATGGTCACAGCTTGCACGTCTGGCATTAGTGAAATTGGGAATGAAAACCAAAACGCTTTCAAAGCAAGATATTCATGTTTTGTTGGAGCAAAGCCGTTTTACTTGGCGTGGGGATGCTTTGGCGTCCGAAATCCTTAATGAGCTTATTGCGGTCGAACTATCTCTACACAATATTCCTGCAGCGTTAGAGATACTGGGCGAAATCATCTACAGCAATCAGAGCCACGATATGGTTACAAAAGCGAAAGATCAGGCATATTATCTTTTGGCAGACTATTACGAAGAGGGCTTGGCTGGAAAAATACCTATTACTGGATTTTTGCGCGACCATTATCGTATCGCGGCAGACTACAGATTTCAAAAAGGCTTTGATGTCTTTTCGGAAAAATTTGCCGACCGGCTATTTTCGCTCGGCGCTTCCGATGAAGCGGCGCGTGAATACGAAACAACGTATAACTATCTTTCAGTTGCCCAAGACCTTGGCCTGTTTGAGGTGCCGCCAGAGCGAATGGATCGTTTACGGTTAAAACAAGCGAAAGCTTTGTTACGTGGCGGGCAGTATGATTTGGTTGAACCAATTCTAGCCTATGGTGCCGAGAGCACTGAAATGGAAATAACGAATGCGTTCGCAGTTCTGAAGTCGGAGTTATTCAATTTGACTGGGAATATGCAATCCATATTGGATATTAAAGCTCCCGAACCATCCGCCGATTATTTGCGGATCAAAGCTGAAGCTTACTTTTCATTGGAGGATTGGAAGGGGGCAACAGAAACCTACAATACTTTATGGAAACAGCAAGATGACCACTTTTTATTCACTGATGCGCTAAATTTACTTATGGCTGCCTATCGAGAAAAGAACGCTGAGTTAGCCTTAAAGCTAACGAAGAGTTTTCCAAACCTTACCGAGATACCCCAATGGCAAGAAATTGCTACAGCTCTGTTTAAAGAATACAAAACCACCGATACGCTAAAACAAAATAAAATAACAACCGACATCTCGGAGGCTTCGCGGATATTGGATGTAATGGATGCCATCATTACATCTTCGGAGTAGTTTTTTNGAGGCACCTTAAAACCTTTAACAAAACTTAAACATCTACCGCCCATCTAATACCTGAAGACTAAACTAAAATTGAAAGGAAGCTTAATCATGAGCATATCCAACGCGATGCAAACAGGTGTTAGTGGGTTACTTGCAAATTCTACGGCAATTGGCAGTATTTCGGACAATATCGCTAACGCCAATACACATGGATATCGCCGAACCTTTGCCCAGATGGTGACATCAAGTTCTGAAGATTTCAATGTAACGGGAACGAATAATGTCCATGCATTCACGGTATTAGACATGTCCGAAGGGTCTCGGGCCATCAGCTCGGGATCGGCGACGGATCTGGCAATTACTGGCGAAGGCTTTTTTGTTGTATCAAGAATCCCAAATGACCCGAACGTGGCCAACTATGTTTTGACGCGTGCAGGATCATTCTTGCCGGACGCAAACGGTGACCTAGTCAATGCCGCGGGTTACTATTTAGCAGGCCACGCCTATGGTGCTGACGGTACATTGGGATCCGTTGACCAAAGCAGCTTTACCGATCTGACTACTGTGAATGTCAGTGCTAACTTATCGCCGGGATCGGCAACTTCAGATATGACGATAGGCGGAAATCTACCTTCACAAGAAGCAGGTGTTGCTACACCAGGCGACCCGTTTACATCATCAGCGGAGTTCTATTCCCCTTTAGGACAAGCTGACCGAATACAGTTTTCCTGGCAACCCACCTCAACAGCCAGCAGTTGGGATCTGACTATTTCAGACTCTTCCGGCAACGGATACGGAACCGTTACTGTTGGTTTTAATGATAGCGGTCCCAATGCTGGTTCGCCTGCCGTTTATTCCAACGTCACAAGCACTGCGGTTGCACCGGCAGCTTTTGCCTTTGACGTTGCAACAGGTGCGGCAACTTTGACAATCGATAATGGTGCGTCACCGCAAGTCGTGACTGTCGGGCTGGGGGCCCCAGGCGCTTTTGATGGTATGACCCAGTTTGCGGGTGATTACACTTCGCTTGATGTGACGGTCAATGGTTCTGCATCCGGTAATTTAGTAGGTACTGAAATTGATGGAAACGGAAATATCTTCGGTGTTTTCGATAATAGTAGCCGAGTGCCCCTGTTTAGTATTCCATTGGCAAATGTAGCCAATCCGGTTGGGCTTGCTCCAAGCAACGGCAATACTTTCGAGTTTACACGGGCATCTGGCACAGCTCAGTTAAGTGCTGCAGGAACAAGTTCCACCGGTACGATTACAGCGGGTGTTCTGGAAAGTTCCAATGTTGAGATTGCACAAGAGCTTACTGATCTAATCCGGGTTCAGCGGGCATATTCATCGAATGCTAAAATCATAACGACTGTGGATGAGATGTTGGATGAGACCACTAGGTTAAAACGTTAATTTTTTGAATAACACAGCTGAGCTTTTAGCATAAAAGCTCAGCCTTAAAAAAATAGGAGTGACACGTGGGTATCTCAAGTGCGTTCGTAAACAGCAGTAGCGGTCTGAGTGCCGCTGCAAGATGGTCCGAGCTTACCGCTAACAATATTGCGAATGCAAATAACCAAGGATACGCTAAAAGAGGCCTGACAACGGAAAGTGCCGCAAGTGGCGGTGTTCTGATTACAGGAGTTCACCGTGAAATAGATAGCAGCCTAATCCGCATGTACCGATTGGAACTTGCGGGGATGGCGCGTCAGGAAACCATTGCCACCGAATTAAACAATTACTCATACCAACTGGGAAATCCGAACGATACATTCACAATTTCCGGGCAATTGTCGGGCCTTTATTCCGGCTTTGGTTTGCTAAGCAATTCGCCCGGTGATGCCTCGTTACAAAATAATGTTTTGAAGTCTGCGCAAGGTTTGGCAAGTAGCTTGAATGCGGCGTCCAATGCGCTCGCACAGACGCTTTCATCTGTTACAAAAGGTATCGAAAGCGATGTTGGAACCGTGAACGGCAGTTTGGAAAAAATAGCGTCTTTAAACAACCAAATAGCGCAAGAAAGTAACCCCACAGCACGTCGTGCGATACTTCAGGATGAACGTGCGTCAGAAATAGATGCCTTAGCCCAACTGATGAATATCAACGTATCTCAAGATAATAATGGTAATATGAATATATCAACGGGGGGTGGCACACAGCTTATTGATGGTATGTCTTTCTTTGAAGTTCAATACGATTCTGTGGGTGGTAGTCTGAGTGTCGGAAATGCGGAAATAACACCGGGTAAGGATGGTGTGCGGGGCTTTAGCGAAGGTCAGCTTGCAGGCAGGTTTGAACTTAAAGGTGAAGTGTTGCCCCAGATGCAATTGCAATTGGACGATTTCGCACGTGCGCTTATCCAAGGGTTTGAAGCTGCTGATGCTTCACTTGGTGCGGGGCAAGCCGGGCTGTTTACGGATCTGGGTGCTAATTATGATCCGTTACAGTTTAATGGGCTGGCTGGTCGTATATCCGTTAATGCAGCGGTTGATCCAGCTCAAGGCGGTGAAATATGGCGGATTAGGGATGGCATAGGCGCAACGGTACAAGGCTCTGCTAGTGACAGTACGCAGGCCATCGGTTTTTTGACGGTTTTCGAAACGGCGCAAAATTTCGACCCGGCAGCAGGACAAGGGGATACCGCTGAACTTATGGATTATGTTTCTGGAATGGTTGCGGGCCAAAAACTTGTTCAAGTGCATGCGCAAGAAAAACAAGGGCAATTGGGTGGCAAGGTAGCAGCAGTATTATCCGCGCGTCAAAGTGCGCAGGGTGTAAACTTAGACGAAGAGTTACAAAGACTAACACAAATTGAGCAAAGTTATGCTGCAAATGCGCAAGTCATGCAGTCATTGATCGCAATGATCGATACATTGCTCGCTTCAGTGTAAAGAGGGGAAAATAATGATAGGAACTTTGGGTCCCAGTTCTACTTACGATCTTTTGTCAACGCGCCGCACTCAAATCAGAGAGATACAAGATCGACTGAATAACGCCTCTTTGGAGGTTGCAACAGGCGTGAAGGCGGATGTCTACAAATCACTTGGCTTCGGATCCACAGAGGTTCTTGCCTTGCGGGCGCAGGTTGAACGTAACGAAGGGTTTATTGCTTCCAATCAGTTGCTAAGCAGCAAGTTGGATGTAACGGCTTCTACGTTGAATGGCATTCGAAGCATTGCGCAAAGCTTTCTGAATGATGTCACTCCCAACGTGAATGCGCCTACGGCCAGTGCGCCGGATCTGCAAGCCGCCGCAATATCTGCGTTAGAGCAGTTAACAGGCCAACTTAATAGCACGTATCAGGGCGTGGCAATATTTTCGGGCATAGATAGTGATCAGAGATCTCTACAAGGGTGGAATCAAGCAGATGCGACTACTGGATTGTCGCCCAGCGATGTATTGGCAAGTGTTATTGGTGCAGGGTTTACAGGCGCCACGGATGCCACAAATAAAGCCAATGCGATAGTTGATATATTCGCCAACGCAGATGTTGCACAACCTGATCGCAATTTTGAAGCTACTTTTTACAATGGCGCCCCTCTTTTGCAGTCAGGGGGTGCAAGCACCCCACGACTGCAAGCGCAAATTGATAAAAACACTACGCTTGAATATGGAATTCAGGCTAATGATCAGGCATTTAGAGATGTCATGCGTGGGCTTTCTATGATTGCAAGTACAGATGTCAGCGCCATTTCAGACGGTGCAGCATATGAGGTTTGGATGAGTAATGCGGTAGATGCATTGGGCCAAGGAGTTTCAGGTTTAATTGAGGTTGAATCCAAGTTGGGGGGGCAACAGCAACAAGTAAGTGCAAAAATAGCCGCGCAACAAAACCTAGGCGATATTTTTAATGCGCGGGTGAATGATTTGGAAGGTGTAGATTTATTCGAAGCGGCTTCGCGTGTTATCGAATTAGAAACGCAGCTTCAGGCAACTTATACTGTGACCTCTCGATTGTCACAACTATCATTCCTAGACTACATGTAATTTCGATATTCTGCGATGGCTCTGTGGTTTGTATTATTTTTGCGCCCATCGCCAAAGAATGGCCTCTTCTATTTCTGCGGTTTCGCGAGCTTGTTCTTCTTGGCGCATCTGTTCGTTTAAAGAATTGTGTATTGTATCGAAAACTTTAAATTCACGAAACTTATTACTAACCCTCTCTTCAAGCTCTGCAGCACGTGGTTCGAGATGGGTGATTTTTTCAGCGAGTGACAAAATCTCTTCTTTTGCGGCAGGTAAGAAACGGCGCATGTAGGCCGTGAAGTCAATGTCAGTTGTATCTGTTTGAAACTGCACCCCATTCACGAGGTCCTGCCGTTGGCGATCTAGCTCTACCATGCGAAGACGTAATTCGCCCAGTGCGCGCGCTTCATTTTCCATTTCATATTTTTTAAGACGCTTAAGAAGGGTAACTGCGGATAGACGGCGGCGGTTCATATTAATGCTGGCCATTGCCATGGCTTTTCCCGGCCCCGTCTTCTTCGGTATTTTCCAACGGTACGCCCATCAAAACCATAAGCTCTTTTCGCATTCGGTTTAGAATATCGGATGGCAGTGGATTGCGTACAGTCGGGCTTGTTATGGGGAAAGTTCCACCATTTTCACCTGAAGCGTCTTCTTCTTCTTCAGGTTGTGGTGCACCGGATGATAGGGCGAAATTAGCTGATAACAACAGGCCGGTAACGGATAAGGCCAAAACATATCCGCAGTTTTTGAAAAAGGTCATGCCGCGGCTAGTTCTTTTTGTGTTGCCTCAACTTCGTAAAAGTCGGGTTGTTTCGCGGTAGGTATGTTTCCACGGCCCATTTCCACGCAAATTTTAGGTGAATAATCTGCTACCATAGCAACAAAAATATCACGAATGATTGTATAAAAGGCACCATCCTCATCTACAATTTGGCCCAACCTTCCGGCGATGGGGGCTACCATACAATACGCTAAGAACACGCCCAAGAAAGTGCCCACCAGAGCGCCACCAATCATATTACCTAAAATCTCAGGTGGTTGATCGATCGAACCCATTGTTTTGATAACACCTAGAACCGCTGCAACGATCCCAATCGCGGGCAAGCCGTCTGCCATTACTGAAAGGGCGCCAACAGGCCCCATTTCTTCGTGGTGATGCTTTTTGATCTTCCGATTGATCACATCCTCGGTTTGATATTTGTCGTCAAATTGCATGGCGAGCATGCGAAAGCTGTCTGTAATTAATTCCGGTGCAAAGTGGTCTTTTAGTATTTTTGGGTAGCGTTGAAAAATACTACTTTCTGAAGGGTTTTCGATGTGTTCATCAAGGCCCAGAATGCCATCGGTTTTATAAATTTTTGCCAATTCATACATAAGGCTCAATAGATCATTGTAGTCCGCAGTTTTCCATTTTGGCCCTTTGACCACAGTAATGATACCTTTGAACGAACCTTTTACGACACCAAATGAATTGGCAACCACCAAAGATCCAATCGAAGCACCGCCAATCATCATACCTTCATAAGGCAAGGCGTGAAGAACAACGCCCATGTTGCCGCCGGACAAGATAAACCCGCCAAAAACAAGGCCAAAAACCATGAGAAGTCCAATTATTAGGTTCATTAATATCCACCTATCCAAAGAATTATTGAGTATAGTACATTATTGTTTTTAATTATATAAGCATAATTGACATTCAGTCAAAGGTAAATAAGAATAGATCATGTATTAATCTTTGTTACTGGGTATAATAAACCATGAATACTATGAAAGCTTTTGTTTATTTTGCGGAAAGCGAAATTATTGAAGAAATGTTACCGGATTGGCCATCAGAAATGAGACTGGCTTTATGTCTGCACGAGTCCGGCGCTTGCGAAATTATTGTATTTCATCGAAATGAGACAGATAGAATTATAACCAGAATGAGCGGCATTCTGAATCTTCGAGGCGGCAGTTTTAGTATTGCGCCAAAAATTCCGGGATACCCCACAAAAGTTATTAAGTTTTCTGAACAGCAGCAGTTTTTAAAGCTGATAGCTGCTGAAAATGAGCTTTGCGAAACAGCATCTGACTATGCAATTAATTACCGGTTTGCAAAAGAAGAAGGATTAGATCCAAGCCACTTCATGCACCGTTCGCCTATAGCAAAGAGCCGTGTAAAAAAAGCAAGATCCAAAGGGAATGTTTCAACTAAACCGTTTGAATCTCGACGGGCAAAATCCAAAGAGGAATCATCACCAGTTTTAAGCCTTAAAAAAGAATCTGTTCGGAGTGCAAAGCCAAAGCCAGACACAGACTTGACCGGTAGTTTTATTGAGGTTGCTTGCATTGAATTGCGAGATCAGAACATTCGCTTAACACTTAATCCAAATGTTGCATCAAATGTTTTGCCAATACTTCAAGCGACTCAAGTTGGTTATCGAGATGAGTTTGGTCAATTTACTCTGCCGCGCGGTTTACTTCGGGAATGGAAAGCGGGCAAGTCCGCTATTATTGAAATACCAATAGAAAAATTATTTCACACGTTATCTGGGGATAACTTAAAGCAACCCCATGTTGGTGTGGTTTTGATTGTACCCAATGGAATTTTCGTGACTTGCGGTTCCGAAATTTCACCAGATGACCCTAAGTTAGACTATATTCCACTGCAGAATTCCCCTTTCTATAAAAATGTAAATCAAGAGGTGAAACTGGAAAATAACCAAGTGAGGTGTGCATGAAATGTGCCGTTATAACGTCGGTTGGCCCAGGGCACGAAAATCTACTGAAATACGAATGTTGCCCGTCCGTTGAGACAGCGAAAACCTACAACCACGGCCCGTTCGAAACAATACGGCACATTGTGATGGATGACACCAAAGGGCTTTATGGGCGTTCACGCCGGCGCAATGAGGCTGTTCAGCAAGCTGCATCCGAGGGGTTTGATTGGATATTCTTTTTAGATGCTGACGATGTCCTTACGCCAAATGCCTTTGAACGCTTTGGACACTGCTTGGAAGCTGAGCCATCATTGGATGTAATCTGGGGTTTGATCTGCGAATTCGACAGTAATGAAGAGCCGCAATTGCGCATGCATCAGCCAGAACGTCTAGATACACGAGATGAATTTCTTGCAACAGAGCCATTTCTTGCAGTCCAAATCGGGGCATTTATGCGCACGGAATGTGCTGCCCGATTTGGGTTTGATGAAAGCATGGATGCAGGTGAAGATTTCAAACTGTATTATCAACTGTGGGCAGATTATCGCTGTGTCAAACGTGCTGAAATATTCTTTATAAACCGCAGAGGCGCCCATAGTGCGGGCCCGCGATCCGCAACAGGAAATGATTGGCGGACCAGTGTTTCTGCGCAATGGGCCGAACAATTGGCAGGCAGCCCCATTTGGGTAAAAGTGGCGTCAACTGGGGGTGATGCAAAAATGTGGATTAACAATCCCAACGACCTTATTCAGCGAGCGCATTTAAACGGGCATTTTTTTGAAGCGGATTCTTTGGAGAAATTGCATAAACTGGTAAAGAGCCCGGAACCGCATGTTCTTGAGGTGGGTGCGAATATTGGAAACCATGTTATTTGGTATGCTCAAAACTTAAACGCCAAACGAATATACCCAGTGGAACCTAATCCTAACGCATTGAAAATTCTTAGGGAAAATATTTCCGCCAATGACCTAGGTGAACGTATTGATGAGCGCGGAATGGGTTTTGGTGCAGGTAAAAGTTCGGGTCAGTTTCGAGTGGAAACCGAAGATGCCGACAATTTGGGAGCAATGCGTTTAGTGGAAGATGACACCGGCGAAGTTGAAACCCAAACGCTTGATAGGATGATGGGCGACGATAAAGTTGATTTTATCAAGATAGATGCCGAAGGAATGGAGCTGGGTGTGCTGGAAGGTGCGGCGGATTTGATTGCCCGGGACAAGCCAGTGATCTGGGTTGAAGTGCTACGCAAGAATATAATGGGTTTTGCTCAAGACTGGTGTCGCACTGCGGGCTATCAAATTGTCGATAGTGCTGCTTATGTGAATACCATTGACTACTTTGCAGTGCCAAAGGATTGATATGCAAACAATGAACCTTTCAAGAAATGAACGTCGCCGCCGCTTTGCAAAAGCGGCTAAACTTTACGGTATTGACGGTGAAAAGGGTCTTATTATTCATCAAGCTTATCAAGCGCTTTTTAAAAAAGATCTTGAAAAAGTGGTTGAGCTTATCGGTCCATTATCACGTAGCGACCCAAACAACAAACACCCTTGGATCATTCTTGGTGGTGCGGCTCTTGAAAAGATAGAAGGAAAAACTGCCAAGGTTTTTTTTGAACAGGCATACGCTATCGCACCGAAAGATCCCGTTATTCTTGGTGGAATTGCAAAAGCGCATGTACTGGAAGCGGATGTCGAATCCGCAACACAAAATATGGAACACGCTTTTGCTGCTGGGAATAGAGACAAGGGTCTGGTCGTTTTATATCTTGAATTGATGACCCGGCTTGGACGCAGCTTGAGGGCTGTGGATGTCGTTAGCCCTACCGTAATAAAAATGAATGATGCAGAATTAAATCTAAAACTGGCAACGTTACTAACCGATGCAGATGAAACCAATGCTTCAGTTAAGTGGTTTGAACGTGCCTATCAATTAGAACCAAAGCCAGAAAGGCACCAAATAGGTCGTTTGCGAGGTTTATTGTTTTCTAGAAAATTTGATGCGGTTGAAATTGCTGCGCCCGCGTTGCTGAATACATTGCAAGACCGTGATGACGTGATGGTCATATATCTTATGGCCCTTCGATTACTTGGAAAGTATGAGAAGGTAGAATCTCTTGTGGACAGTTTTGAATTCACGGATCCCAAAGCCTTTGCATTAGCACGTGGTTTGATGGCAAACGTCTATCAGGATTTGGAACAATGGGAACGTGTCGAGCCCGCCTATGTTGAAGCGATGCACATTGCAGGTGAGCCTGGAAAAATAGCAAAAGCACTTGGTGTTTTTAAGTACCGGGAAAAAGATTTCAAGGGTGGGTTTCCATATTACTCCGATAGGTTTCCAGCGCAAAATCGCAAACACATTCCGTTGGAAAATGCCTCAGAAGAGAATTTAACCCAATTGTCGCGTGTCCATCTGATGGGAGAGCAAGGCATTGGTGACCAACTTGCTTTACTAAGTCTTTTACGCGCCGCACCAATCGATACAACGAAAACAGAAGTTATATATGTTAGTGACGGGCGGCTTGAACCTGTGTTTGAAAACAACCTTTTGAACGTTGGTTTTCTGCCTCAAGACAGATTTTTTAAAGAACCGCGCTCTCTTCAGTCTAATGAGCTAGTTTATCTGGGGGATCTATCTCAGTACCTAAGTAAAGCAGAACAAGCATCTATAAACGGGGCTTATCTGGTTCCCAATGAGAAACGTATAACGCATTTTAAAAACAAATACAAAACCAAGGCTAAAGGGCGCCTGATTATCGGTGTTGCTTGGAACAGTGCCAGCCTGATTGGGCATATGCGATCACTGCCTTTGATCGAAATTTTATCCACGATTAAAGAAGAAGCACTTGTGATCAACCTGCAATATGGCGCAAATCTTAATGAGATAAAGCTGGCAAGAAACGTATACCCTAATCTGGAAATTCTTGATGACCACGAGGTTGATCAAATGAAAGATCTAGAGGGTTTTGCCGCGCAAATCATTGCCTTGGACCGCGTCGTTACAATTGATAACACAACTGCACATTTTTGTGGTGCGCTTGGTCATCCCGATGCCCATGTATTAATTCCTTTGGGCTCGGAATGTATGTGGTATTGGGGACGTGCCGGAGAAATAGACCCTTGGTACGGTAATCTTAAGCTACACAGGCAAACGCAACTGCGAAACTGGACAGGGCCAATAGAATCAGTCCGCCGAGACTATGCTAATTTGCATTCTTGAGATTTACATTAGGCTAAATTTGGAAACAATAGATCAGTATTGCAGTTATTATTCGTAATAAATCAATAAAAAGCGCAAAAAAACCAAGTATTTACGGAATTCATTGACACAACGCGTGAATTATAAAATTCTATTCAACCTGTAGTGAGTGTAATGAGTGTGTGGTGTAAAATGTTTTTTATTTTGGTGTTGAGTCTTGTCTTTCTTTTAATAGGTGCCGGCCTTCTAATGTTGGAGCCGGTTAAAATAAAGAGGGACTGCGAACGAAAGTGGCTGAACGACAATGTTTGGAAAGATGCCAAAGAGTGGGAGGCCTATCAGTCCAATCGCCAATCGCCAAGTATTGATCTATTCATCTAGTGTTGAATGGATTTGCTTCGGTAGATTAACATGAATTAAGGCTTCACCCAGTAATCTATAAAGTTCCGCAAAAGATTGATCCGCAATAACGCTTTGTGTTTTACGCTGAGTTAGAAACGTTTCGGCAAGTGTGAAAAAACGAATAGCAGCATCGACCTCTGGGTCGGTTCCATTTTTGTAGGCACCGATACGGATTAATTCTTCCATGTCATTATACGTTGCCAAAGCACTGCGGGCGGCCTGAAGTACGGCATATTCGGCTTCTGTATGGCAATCAGGAAGCATCCGAGAAATACTTTTTTGAATATTGATTGCAGGGAAACGACCCTGTTCGGCGATACGTCTGTCCAAAACGATATGACCATCCAAAATACCGCGAACTGTATCCGCTATGGGATCATTCATATCATCACCATCAACCAATACCGTAAACAGGCCCGTGATATCCCCAGCACCTTCTGGTCCTGGCCCGGCACGTTCCAACAGTCTTGGCAGCTCGGAAAATACGGTTGGAGGATAGCCTTTGGTTGTCGGTGGTTCGCCTCCAGAAAGGCCAATCTCACGCTGAGCCATCGCAAAACGGGTGACGCTGTCGAGTAAAAGTAATACTTGCTTACCTTGATCGCGAAAATATTCGGCAACCGCCATAGCTGTCCAAGCGGCCTGTCTTCGCATCAAGGGCGGTTCATCCCCGGTCGATACAATCAGAACTGTTCTTTCCATGCCCTCTTGTCCCAAATCATCTTGGATAAAATCCTGAACTTCTCGACCGCGTTCCCCAACCAAGCCAGCGACGATAACATCTGCCTGCCCGTTACGCGCAAGCATCGCCATCAAAGTTGATTTCCCCACGCCAGAGCCGGCAAACACGCCCATTCGTTGTCCGCGACACAGTGGAGTGAAAATATCGAAAGTCTTAATATTGGTTGCAAGACGATCACCGACGCGACGCCGATCATAAGCTGCAAGAGGAGGAGCTTTTAAAGATTGCGGTTTGGTTCCTTCAAAAAGCGGGCCCTTATTATCCAAAGGTTTGCCCAGTGCATTGATGACCCGCCCGACCCATGAAAGATCGGGGCGAATAACATCACCCTGTGAACTTAGCTCAACTGGATCACCAACAGAAACACCATCCCAAGTCCCAAAAGGCAAAACGTGGGTTCCGGTGATATCGATTCCGACAACTTCACCAAGTATCGCTTTATGCTTTCCGTGTATTAAACATCTTTGACCTATTCCCATTGCCCGTTCCAACCCGGAAACGGTTAGAGATAGGCCGGTTACTGCGCTCACTTCTCCAACTATCTTTGCAGAATTAAGATTTCTAGCAAACATAGATAGTTCTGAAAACGATTTATTCATGTATTTAACCTATAGTAATTCTTATTAAATCATGCTAACCTTGTTTTAATCAAAATGAAACCAGATAAATTAAGAAAGTTAGACATGGGCCTCGATTCAATATCCTTCTTCAAAAATGCATCACAACGTATGCAGTGGTTGGGTAATCGTCAGAAGGTAATATCTGAAAACGTCGCCAACAGTGACACTCCGGGCTTTAAGGCAAAAGACATCACGTCGTTTTCGAAGATGCTTGAAAGCACACAGCAAGCAGGGATGACTACGACGAATGTGCGCCACATCAGTGGAAACTCTCAAAATATCTCTGGGATAAATACTGAGGTTGATAAGGAAGCGTGGTCCGAAACGATGGATGGTAATACAGTTGTTTTGGAGCAACAGACGATTAAGTCGAATGAAATCAGCGAAGGCTATCAGCTTGCAGCGCGTCTGTATCGCAAGGGTTACGATCTACTGAACTTAGCGGCTACCGGTATTCGATAACAACACAGGCGAAGGGGGGTTAAGGTGAATCCATTAAAATCCATACTATCCATTGCAGCAAGCGGAATGCGGGCGCAGGGCGAGCGCTTAAAGGTCATTTCTGAAAATGTGGCGAATTCAAATTCGCTTGGTACAACCCCTGGTGAAGATCCTTACAGACGCAAAACCGTTTCTTTTGCAGAGATGATTGATAGGGAATCAGGGGCTTCGATGGTCGAGGTTAAGGGAATTACACGTGATAAAGCGGAGTTCACCAAGGTTTATGACCCAAGCCATCCTGCAGCGGACAATACCGGTTATGTAAAGGGTACAAATGTGAATTCTCTTATCGAGATGTCAAATATGCGTGAAGCCTCTCGCAGTTATGAGGCGAATTTAAACATGTTTGAGGCGGGGCGTCGGATGCGCAACCAAATCATCGACCTGTTAAAGTAAAGGACGAATTTTATGGCAATCTCGACCTCAATGATTTCGCCCAGTGCCGTACAAGGCGCATATCGCAACTCAAAGGATTTGGTGGCAGACGTAAGTCTAAAGCCTGAAAAGACCGAAGGGCCGAGCTTTTCCGAAATGCTGAGCTCGGCATCCGAACGGGTTATTTCTTCCATGAACGAAACCGATGCGGTTATGGAGTCTGGCCTAAAAGGAGAGCTGGACACGCAGCAAATTGTTGAGGCAACGATGGCGCTGGAATCCAGTGTTACGGTTGCCGTTTCTGTTAGGGATAAATTTGTGGCGGCTTATCAAGAAATTTTACGGATGCCGATTTAAAGAAACCGTAAGTTATCTTATCCGGCAAAGGACTATACAAAGATGGACGACGCTGAAATCTATGCCATTTTTTCGGATACGATCATAGCAGTGTTGTTGGCGTCGGGCCCATTACTGATCCTGGCTGTTTCTATCGGACTTGTGATCGCATTTTTTCAGGCACTGACCCAAATTCAGGAAATGACATTAACCTTTGTTCCAAAGATCATTGCCATATTCTTGGGGCTGCTTGTTTGGAGTCCGTTTATGTATAAAATTTTAAAAAAACTTTCTGACCAAACCTTTAACCTTATCTTAAGTGGCACATTGTGAGTATGCGTCGCACACTTCACGCCGTCGGCATAACGACTTTTATCTGGGGGCTAACTGGTTCTTTAGCGCAAGCGGGTTGGGGTAATTTTTATACTAAAACACAAAAACCCGCGCAAATAGTTATCAATAATGCAGCGCCTATACATAGCATTTGTGTGCGTGAAATCTTAATTGCACAAGCTCGCTACGATATTCCCGATAATATCTTGTTGGGAATTGGGATTCAGGAAGCTGGAACTAGGCGAAACAAACAGCTTGTTGTCTGGCCTTGGGCTGTAAACGCCGAAGGTGCAGGTCATCTTTTTAAAACCAAAGCAAGTGCAATGAATTGGGTGGGAACCCAACTGGACAATGGCATGCGGTCTATTGATGTCGGTTGTATGCAGATAAATTTGCGCTGGCACCCCACGGCATTCAATAGTCTACAAGAAGGTTTTGATCCTAAAATTAACGTGGATTATGCAGCACGACTTTTAAAGCAACATTACAAAGTAACAGGGAATTGGCGTACTGCGGCGGGACGCTATCATTCGAAAACACCAGAAAAGCAAGCTATTTACCTATCATCTTTGCAGCGTAATATTCGTGTGGCAAACGCACAGATAGATCGGTTTAAAGCGCTTGCAGGATTGAAGTCATCAGTGGCCAAGGTAGCAAAACAATCCGAAGATAATCCCGCGAAATTACCAGTCGAAACCCCTGTAAAACGCTCTTTTTGGACATCGGATTTAAGCGTGCAGGGCGGGTCTTCGGATCGTTATCGCAGTATTTATAGTCAGGCCCAGTTACAACCAATTTTACCAAAATTTACACAAGATGCCTTACGGAGAACTGAATGAGCTCTAGCAGTACCAATCAAGGAAGTCGCAATCGATTTGTGGCACTAAGCTTATCCAACCGTGATGTTGGATTTGCCTTTGGTGTTGTATTGATGCTGGCAATGTTGTTCGTGCCTTTGCCCGCAATGGTGTTGGATTTTGGATTGGCTATTTCGCTGTCTCTTTCTGCTTTAATATTGATGGTTGCTTTATGGATACCCAAACCGCTTGAGTTCAACAGTTTTCCAACATTACTGCTGGTTGTCACAATGTTACGATTATCGTTAAACGTTGCCTCGACACGACTGATCTTAAGCGAAGGTCATACGGGAACAAATGCTGCGGGTGGCGTGATTGAAGGGTTTTCTCGTTTTATTGTGGCTGGAAACTTTGTCATTGGAATCGTGATTTTTGCTATTCTGGTTGTTATCAATTTCATCGTTATAACAAAAGGCTCTACTCGCATCGCTGAAGTGTCTGCCCGATTTTCTTTGGACGCCATGCCCGGCAAACAAATGGCGATTGATGCTGATTTAGGTGCTGGATTGATCGATGAGAAAGAGGCGCGTAACCGGCGCAAGGAACTAGAAGATGAAAGTGGTTTTTTCGGCGCAATGGACGGTGCATCAAAGTTTGTACGCGGTGATGCGATTGCGGGGATTATCATTACGCTTATAAATGCTGTTGGTGGTATTCTAATTGGAACCGTACAACATCAATTAAGCTTGACCGAAGCGGCAAATGTCTACACGGTTCTAACGATCGGTGATGGCCTAGTAAGCCAAATTCCCGCACTTATTGTATCCCTTGCTGCAGGTTTGATTATTACAAAGGGTGGTACAGTTGGTGCGGCCAATGAAGCTGTATTGGATCAGCTCAGTAAATTTCCAAAAGCGCTTTACATGGCAGCAGGACTATTGTTTGGCATGAGCCTGCTGCCCGGTTTTCCGGTTTCAATGTTTATCTTCCTTGCTATGCTCATGGGCAGTCTTGGATATTATGTCCAACGCCAGACTGAAAATCGNGAGTTAGATAANCTGCAAACGGAGGCAGATGATGAACAAGCCAAAATAGGTCAATCAGACGAGGATATTCAGGACATTTTGAAATTAGATGATCTGTGGCTGGAGTTAGGGATGGATATTATCCCACTTGTAAACAGTACCGAAGCTGCATTGCCAGGAAAAATCAAAAGCCTTAGAAAACTATTTGCTAAAGAGTTTGGGTTCATTCTGCCATCAGTTAGGATCAAAGATGAACCCACGTTACCAACCAGCACTTACACCATTCTAGTACAAGGTGTTGAAGTTGCGCGTGGNGAAGTACGCCCCACNATGATGATGGTTATTAATCCCGCAGAGGCACCGATATCCTTNCCTGGCGAGCGTACAAAAGAACCGGCATTTGGTTTAGATGCTGTTTGGGTATCTATAGAACATGCGGCTGAAGCAGAAAGTGCAGGATACACGGTGGTTGATCCTGAAAGCGTTATTACAACACATCTGACATCCGTAATTAAAGAGCATATGCCAGAGTTGCTAACTTATGTTGCCACGCGAGGAATGATTGATAAGCTTGATAGAGAGTATCAAAAACTGGTAACTGAGATCACCACAACGTCGCCTGCCGTTATGGTTCAACATGTTTTGCAAACCCTACTTGCTGAACGAATATCTATTCGAAATTTTCCGCTTATCATCGAGGCGATTACTGAGGCTAGCCGCACAAGTACAAAGGTCACAACAATAACGGAGCATGTTCGCCTACGTCTTTCTAACCAGATTTGTAAATCACTCGAAGATGGTACGGGATTTATTTCGGTTATTACTATGTCCCCTGAGTGGGAAAAAGAATTCAAAGAAGCTGTTCGTGTTAATGGGGATGATCGGAACTTCATTATGTCGCCACAACGTGTGCAGGATTTCGTTTTGGCAGCACGAAAAAAGATCCAACAATTTGCAGAAAAAGACGAATGGCCGGCACTGATGGTTGCCCCGGAAGTACGTAGTTTTGTACGTTCTATGTTAGAACGGGCCAGCCCGCTGACCCAAATCATTTCACACAACGAAGTTCACCGCAAAGCATCTCTGCGTACAGTATCCACGATTGGGAAATAAATCATGGATTTGTCTGTTCTTCTGACATCACAGTTAGCAGGGTTTATTATTGTTTTTGCACGGATCGGCAGTGCTTTGATCTTTATGCCCGGCTTTAGTGAAGGTCAGGTGCCTGTGCGGTTCCGGTTGATGTTTGCTATTGTTTTGTGCATGGCATTTTATCCCGCAGCCCCTATCGGCCCATTGCAATACAATTCCTGGCTGCAATTTATACCTCTGCTTGCTATGGAGATCACAATCGGCATTTGGATAGGGCTAACCGCCCGCATAATAATGTCGGCATTGCAGTTTGCAGGGTATCAAATTGGAATGGTATCCGGCATTGCAAATGCATTTGCACCCAATATGGACTCGTTTCAGGGTGCTACTATTATTGCGTCAGCACTTTTAATGCTTGAGCTTACGCTGATTTTCGCAACNGATTTACATCATCTGATAATTCGTGCTCTTTTCATGAGTTATGAAATATTCCCAATGGGTAAAATCATTCTTGGCGATTTGGCCAAGCAAATCTTAATGGCTGGCGACAAAAGCTTTTATATAGGATTAAGTTTGACAGCACCATTTTATGTTATGGGGATGGTTTTGAACGCAGGCCTAGGATTGGCCAACAAGATGATGGCATCATTACCCGTTTTCTTTGTCGCCGCACCAATTTTAATAGGCTCGGGTATTTATATTTTAGCTGTGTCCAGCCCCTATATGGTGATGAGCTTTCAAGATGCTTTCACCGAGTGGCTTGGCAAATTAGCGTTTTAGGAGCTCGTGATGTCAGAAGAAGACAAAGACAATAAAACCGAGGAACCGACCGAGCAGAAATTACAAAAAGCCCGACAAAAAGGAGATGTCCCCAGTTCGCAAGAAGCCGGCAATATGATGAATGTGTTTTCACTTTTTGTAGTTGTTGTCTTTGTTCTACCGTATGTTTCATCTGGTTTTGTTCAATCGTCGAAGACATTCATCGAACTTGCCGGAAAGAGTATTGCGCCCAGTAGTAATCAAGGAATTCAGAATGTCGGGCTGGCTATTCTAGATCTTATAATAACGCTGACTGTTCAGGTTTCACCCATTTTTCTGGCAATGGTTATAGCGGCTTTTGTAGGGGTTTTACTGCAAGGTGAAACAGTAATGGCTCTTGATCGTATTACGCCCAAAGCCTCGAAATTGTCACCGCTTGGCGGGTTAAAAAAGATGTTTTCGATTGATCGGGTTGTTGATTTCCTAAAGAATGCCACCAAAGTTTTTGTAGTAGCTGCTATAGCCTTTTTTGTGGCGCGGGCGGCAATTACTGATATTTGGCAAGCCAGAGGCTTTGTTCCTGAAACCTTATTATTATACATAAGCGATGCGACGACAAAGCTACTTATTGCTGCCGCAGCTTTCCTTGTTCCAATCGCGATCTTCGATATCATCTGGAAGCGCCTGCAATGGATAAAAAAACAACGTATGAGTATTCGTGATATAAAAGATGAACACAAAGACTCGGAAGGTGATCCAAAAATTAAAGCGCAACGCGCAGAAATACGGCGTAAGCGCGCAAGGCAACGGATTGCGACTGCGGTGCCCACTGCCGATGTTATCATTACCAACCCAACCCATTATGCGGTTGCGCTAAAATATGAGCTGGGCGTAGATATAGCACCGATCTGTGTTGCCAAGGGTACCGATCTAATGGCCGCACAAATCCGTCATCTGGCTGACGACAATGAAATTCCCATAGTTGAAAACCGCCCCTTGGCCCGTTCATTACATGCGAGCGTTGAAGTAGACGAACAAGTGCCTGTCGAGCATTGGCAGGTCGTGGCCGAGATTATTGGGTACGTTATGGACTTGCGACGCAATATTCAGCGTAAGCCCCCCGAAGGTTCGGTTCTGCGCTTAAATGCTGATGACTACTAATGCACTATCATTGCTTGCGCTACTTAAACGGGGTTATTCGATTATATCGTCATCATCGTCTTCATCCGCAGATGGAAGTACTATAACTTCTTCTTCGATAAGTATTTTCGTTTGCTCAACAATCAGCATCTGCGCAGCACGAACATCCCGCCCACGCACGGGGCCCATTGAGCTCATTTCTTCAAGTAACATATCACGACTTCTAGCCGGCAATGCTTCTAGGAAGTGATCACGCAGTTCTTTATTCGCACCACGAAGAGCTAATGGCAGCGTATTTTCTTGTACACCACGTGTGATTTTTGCAAGATCCTGTGGCCCGAACTCTAGTAAATTATCAAATGTAAGCATCTTCTTTTTGATACCGGTAAAAGTATCGGCGAGCTTTTCTTCCAGACCGGAAGCAATTTTTTGAAATAACTCAGGTTGTAGATGGTTAAAAATATTCGCCATATGCTGTTGCATGGCCGTTTCTTCAGAGAGGGAAGTATCGGCCATGATGTCATTTTGCAGTGTTTCCTCAATTTGCTCCATGATAGCGACCGGAACGGTTTCCATATTAATCATACGCTCGATAATATCCTGCATAACATCGGCTGGAAGTAATGGAATGACTTTTGCGGCAATATCCGGATTTAATCTGGAAATGATAGCCGCCACGGTTTGTTCATGCTCATCTTTCAAGTATTCAGCAATGACATTTTCGTCTTGTGCATTAAAACGTTCCCACAGATCACGTTCTTTAATCGGCCCCTTTATGTTGTTTAAAACTTCTTCGATTTGATCTTCAGGTAAGAACTCGCGCAGCATGCTTTCAGCGATGGACAATGATCCGATTAAGCCACTATCTTTGGCAAATAGTTCAGCAAACTCCATGATTACAGCTTCGATTTCTTCACTTGAGATTGTACCTAGGCTAGACATTGCCGCAGTGATTTGCTGAATTTCGTCCGTGGAAAGTTTTTTCATTAATTCAGCGCCGCGCTTTTCTCCAAGACATAGGAATACAACAGCGGCCTTTTCCTTGCCTTTGAATTTTTTCCATCGCGGCGCACTAGGGGCTGCGCTTGGTAAATTTGGTTTTGTGAGCGTTGTGATCGCCATTTTGAGTATTATCCTATTTCATTTTGGATTTGGAAGGCGTGAGAAATATACATTGTTATCCTCCGCCAGCAATTGGAATGTAGCTTTCCATTAAACTGCCGGCCAACATGTACCAGCCGTCAATAAGGACAAAGAAGATGACTTTGAACGGTAGCGAAATCAGAACAGGTGGCATCATCATCATACCTGCTGCCATCAAGACAGAAGCAACAATCAAATCGATTGCAACGAAAGGCAGATAGATAAGGAACCCAATGTAAAAAGCCCGGCGTAACTCTGAAATCATGAAGGCCGGAACCAACTCTCGCCATCCAACATCTTCAACTGTTTCAGGATCTTTCAGGGTTTCGGTATCAGTACCATCGTTGCGTGCTGCAATGTCGCGAAACAGTTCAATATCTTGCAGTCGTGTATTCACAAACATGAACTTTTTGAATGGATCTGCTACACGTGGAAATGCCTGTGTTTCCGTAATTGTATTGTTCAACAAAGGCCGTACACCATCAGACCAAGCGTCTTCGAAAACAGGTTGCATAACAAAGAACGTCATAAACAATGCCATACTGGAAAGAACAATGTTGGGTGGGGTTTGATTCAAACCCAAAGCGGAACGTAAAACAGAAAAGACAATGATAAAGCGGGTAAAGCTTGTCATGACCACCAGTAAACCAGGGGCAATGCTCAAAACTGTCATTAATGCAATAAGCTGCAAAATATTGCCGCTGAGGGTTGCACGTTCATCTGAACCAACAGGTGCATCGCTTAAAGTGCCAGACAATGTTTCCAGCAAACTTGCCCCTGAATCCTGTGCAATAGCTGCTGAATGCGGGACAAGACTTACAAATATACCCAAGCCCAGAATTGTGACCAATCTTATACAGACGTTCCTTGTAAGTTTCGACCGTGAGTATTTCATGATCAACTTTCGAGAATATGATCTTTAACGATTTCGGTTAAAGAAATTCCGATACGATTATCGCCCACCTTCACTAGATCCCCTCGGGCCACTAAGCTTTGATTGATGACGACATCGACAGGCTCTCCAATTCGCTTGTCCAGCTCGATGACTGAACCCCGACTTAACTTCAATAAATCTGCAATCGGCATCTGGCTGTAACCCAGAATAATTTGAATATTCATACCAACGTTCAGCATGGCATCGATGCTTTTATTTTTACCGGGCTCAACTTCCGCCTTTGCAGTGGGGTCGATGGGTGGATCGTTATCTCCAGGTTCCATTTGAGGAAGAATGCCGTCCATTCCTGTTTTTTGTTCAAGGGGTATTTCATCCATTGCGGGTACTGCTTCTTCAGGCATTTGTTTCGCTTTCATTTACTAGTGGGCTTAAATTGGTTTTTTGGGCGGCTTTTAGAGCGCATAAAATACGCTCACATACGGTTTCAAAATTGTATTCCATAAAACCGTTTTTCCACTCTATGTGGGTTGCCCCGTCGTTGAGATTTTCATCAAAGGACAGCTTGATATGTGTCAATACACCCAGTTCTTTTGCAGTTTGTTCAATAAAGGGCGTTAAAATTGGAAGTGCTGTTTTTGAAAGCGCGATATGAATGGTAGGGCTGCCTATAGCAAGCCGCATGGTTTCTTTTATTTGTGTATAGGCTCGCTCATGTGACTGGCTATGTAGTAAATAGGGAAACAGCTGCTCACATATCGACAATGAAAAATCTAAAACTTGTGATTCCAAAGTAGCATTGTGACTGTCTGACTTTGCAAATATATCTTGTAATTGTTTCTTTATATCCACCAGTGTGTCATTCTGGTTTTGGGCGGCCTCTTTGCGAAACTCTTCCAAGGCTTTATTATGACCTACCTCAAGCCCTGACTGAAATCCTTTTGAATTAGCGTCTTCAATTAGCGCATCTATTTGTCCCTGGGTCGGGTGGGCGCAAGTACAGGTATTTGCACCACCCCCGGCTTCCCGATCCAGTTCATCATCAAAATTCCGGCGAAATATCAAAGTCATTTTCTATGCTCTTTCTGCCAACCAGTGGTTTATAATTTTCATAGATTCTTCGGGCTCTTGCTCTACAATATTAGTAAAGGCACTGATCCTTTGACGCTCGATATTGCCATTTTCAGAAATCAAAGGCGGAAGGTCTCCCATAGACTCGTCCGATAGTGCCCCAACTCCTGAAGTTGCTCTAAGATTGGATTCGTCCGTTAATTTAATAGTAGAATTTCTTGGCAATGCCGCTTTGGGTTCACTTGCATTTATAAGAGCAGGTTCAACGGCACTGCGGGGCGCCTCCAACATAAGATTTAGGGTAGGACGCACTCCCAGCATCAATATAACCCCAACCAGACCCAGAGCAAAAAATCCACGCAAGATTGATGCTAAATTTTCAGAGAAGATTTGTCCCATGGATACACCAATAGGTTCACCAAGGTCATTATTGTAATCTATGAAACGCAAACTATCTACGGATATACTATCACCTCGTTCCAAACTTATTCCTGATGCAGATTCTATAAGTTGCTGCAGACGATCCAGTTCTTCTTTACTACGATCTTCGTATGTCACATTGCCGGCAGCATCGACAGAACGTACACTATTGACCAATACGGCAACTGATATTTTTTCAATTTTGCCGGCTTCTCGCACAGTCTCTGTATTAGAGCTTCCAATCTCGTAATTGATTATCTCTCTTGTTACTGCGGTTTCACTCGTTGATGCGGCTGAACCTGGATCTAAATCCAGACTGCCCGGCAAATTATTGGCAATATCTACAGTCCCTCCTCCGCTGGGGGCTCCGTCACTACTAGATTCTTCACTAGACTCCGTTGATCTGACGACTCGTTGATCGGGGTCAAAGCTTTGCTCTTTGATAACTTGTCTTTCGTGGTTGAGAGAGACTGCGACCTGAACCCGCGCATTGCCTGCGCCAACACGTGCAGTCAGAATATTGGCTATGTTGCTTGCAAGGCGGTCTTCAATCTCTGTTTTGACGGTGTCCAAGGTAGCTTCGCCCGCGCCCGATTTGCTTCCTGCTAAAATCGCCTCGCCATTGGATGAAATGACCGTCACTTGATCCGATACCATTTCTGGAACCGCTGCAGCAACCAAAGCCTGAATCGATAACGCTTGGCGGCGGGGAATTTGTGTATTCGAAGGGCTTCGAATAATAACAGATGCACTGGGCGATGGCCTGTTTCGCGAAAATGCTTCACGCTCGGGCAAAACCAAATGCACCCTTGCAGCTTCGACGGAACTCAGTGATTGAATAGAGCGTGCCAACTCCCCCTCTAAGGCGCGCAGTCGGTTTATTTTCTGCATAAANCTGTTCATACCCAACCCACTTGATTGATCAAACAATTCCCATCCCGGGGTGCCTTCGTTTGGTAAGCCCTTGTCTGCCAAAGCCATGCGTGCCCGCGGAATTTGATCTTGGGCAACACTGACAGTCGACCCGCCACCAGAAAGCTTGACGTTGAAGCCAGCTTGCTCAAGCGTATTCACAACGCCGTTTGCTGTTGCTGCAGTAAGATTGTTGTAAAGAGGTGCATAGCTAGGCGCCATAATCGTACCCACTCCGAATACCATGGCAAAGACCAACCCTAGACCAATACTGCCTAAAGCCAAAAGGCGCCCGCGCCCTAGAGACGCAAGATTTTCTAAAATTTCCTTCACGGCAAACCTTTCAAGCTAAGTACTTAATGATTAAAGTATCCCACTTAATCCTTCAAAAGCAAGCATTGAATTGCATTTATACTTGCTTAAGCATTGATAGATGTTTATTCTATATTTATAGTTTATGAGATGTTCAGGTAATCCATGTCTAAGAAAAATACCGAAGTAGTGCCCATTGATGGCTCTGAAGAAAAGCCACGTCGAAAATGGCCTATTTTGGTTTTGGCGATACTTCTAAGTTTATCTGCCGTGGCGGGCGGGCTGGTTCTGTCGTTGGGGGTTGAGGCTACTCTTGCTCTTGTGGCTGGTGAGGGATCGGAAGATCCAGACTATGAGTCTGAGGAGCATGCATCAGAGGGTGTGATGCAGGATGAGCAGCACGTCATAAACGAGTCTCTGGTTGTGGATCCACTTAAGGAAATTATCGTCAATATTACTTCAATTACTGAAACGGGCCGCAAAAGTAGCCGTTTTCTGAAACTTAATCTCGCGCTTGTGTTTGATGCGAATGCTGAGGGTTCTGAACATGTTGCTGAACGTAAGATATACATACGTGATGCATTCCAGAACTATTTACGGCAGTTGACCGAGCGCGATTTGAGCGGAACTGTTGGGGTGATTAGATTAAAGTCCGAACTCTTGCGTCGAGCACGTGCTGTCACCGAAAGCGAAGCCCCTAAAGAGGTGCTTATTTCAGATATTATTGTGCAGTAGAATGGGAGTTTATTAAAATGAATGCACAAGTCCAACCTTTTACAGATGAAGAGCTTGAAGCCATGTCTATCGAGGAACAGATTATCGTGATGTCAAAGACCACCCATGGTCGGCTTCCAATGATGGAAGTCTTGTTTGAACAATTTGAGGCGTCACTTATCCTTGCCTTGAATGAGTATACTTCCACAAGAACTGTAGTAACTTTAAAATCCTTTGAGTATATGTCTTGCAATGATGCATTAAAGGATTTTTCGGCGCCCATCTTATTTGGGATTGTGTCTGCTGATCCTTGGGATGGTCAATTGGGTGTTGTGGCTGAGCCCAGTTTGATTTTTACAGTATTGCAAACAATGTTGGGTGGGAAGCCTTCAACCAAAGCACAAAAATCTCGCAACTTTACTGGTATCGAAAAACGTATTGGTGTAAAGTTCTATGACGCTATCTTGCAAGANTTAGCGCGAAAGTTCTCGTGTATTACTCCTGTTAANTTTCATGTTAATGCTCAGGAAGAAGACCCGAAAGAGATCGAGTTGGCAGATCCCGAAAGCGCTTGTGTGAAAGTAGTAATGGATGTTCTGCTTGAAGAGCAAGGTGGGCAAGTAACCTTTATTATCCCGTATATTACATTCGAATCTGTAAGCGGGGCTTTTTCACAACCATTTCGCGGTGGCGATCTTGGCAACGAAAATGGTTGGCGTGGGGCGCTCACAAAATCATTACAAGGTACCGATATCCAACTGACAGCAGTCATGCAAGAATTGACACTTCCCTTGCGCGAAGTGTTGGCGTGGCAACCCGGCCAAATTTTGGACATTGGTATAGATGCCGAACATGAAGTTTTGGTTAATTGTAGTGGCAAGAAGATGTTTAATGCGGCTATGGGCTGCCGAAAGAATGGATCCGTTGCCTTGCGGGTATCCGAAACCTTATGTGAAATAGAAAGCTAGCATCATGATAACAATAGCAATAAATGCACTGATTTTGGTGCTACTAGTAGGAACAATCGGCTATATTTACCTTGTTGATATGCGGGTGCGTAAACTGCTGTCGGCATTGAATAGTCTAGAACCAATGGTTGGCCAATTTTCAGAAGCAGTAAATCGGTCAGAAACATCCTTGCAGGATTTCAAGTCCGCAACTTCACCAACCAGGACTGCACCACAAAAGACTGCACCCCAAAAAGCTAAACGCTCTAAAGAACCTGCCAAGGGCAAGAGTGCTGAAAATTACATTGCCTTTGAATCTGACCGTAAGTCACTACAAACACATGTTGGTAGAATTACGCTGCCTGGAAAAACTGAATTGGTGCGCAGTTTTTTTGAAACAGCGCGGAGTCATGAGTTGTGAAGTTATTTAAACCACTACGAATTCTTCTTTGCTTTTTGGTAATATCAGGTTCCGCTAAGCTTGTGTTGGCAGTATTTGATGATCATGAAAGCGTAGGGGTTGAGTTTAAACAACCGCTGTTTAGTTTTACTAATCCTAGTTTTGCTGGGGCAACAAAGCCCGAGAAAAAGGAAGAAGCCAAGCCTATAATAGCGCCACAACAATGTGAAACCCCTGAAGAAATCTTTTTGGCAATTGATCATGAGCGTGACCTTTTAAAAACGCAAAAAGCAGCGTTGGATGAGCGAAAGGCGGGCGTTCGGCTTGCGGAAGAAAAATTAAAGCAAGAAACGACACGGCTAAGAGCCTTAAAGACAGATATTGAGGGGCTTCTAATGCGCGTGGAGCAGGCTAAAAGCGATGACCTAAAGCGATTGGTTTTGATCTACAGCGGGATGAAACCAAAAGAGGCTGCGGGCATAATGAATACATTGGATATTGAAGTGACCGTTATGGTGCTTGGCCAAATGAAAGAACGCGATGCTGCCCCGATCTTTGCCAAGTTGAATACGGTTCGCTCTCAAGCAGTTTCAAAGATTATTCTTGAGCGATCAAAGTTGCCGGGCGATCAAAACCTTAACGGAATAAGCATTCAATAGTGTTTGTTATTCTTACTGTTTGCAACAATCACGCAGGGTTGGGGTACATAAGAAGAATGCCTATACGTCTGTTTTCAGGTGCCTTTGGATTTTCGCTGTTTAATAGCCGCTGGTCAGCAAATCCCGAAACGCGGGAAATTTTCGTTGGGTTTATTCCGGACGCGACCATGATCCGTCGCGTTGCGTTTGCACGATCTGTAGAAAGCTCCCAGTTATCATATCCAGTTTGTCGAACGTAGGGGGTTGCATCTGTGTGCCCTGATACTTCAATTGGATAAGGCAATTCAAAAATTGCACGGGAAATTGCCTGTATAACTTCTCGCGTATCAGCCTGAACCTGGGCGCTTCCAGTAAGAAACATCGCCTGCCCCTTATGATCAACCAACTGCACCAAAAGACCCTCTGGCACTGTTTTAAAGATCAGGTTTTCGCTAAGATCAGAAATCTTTGGGTTAGCCTTAACGGCTTCTTCAATCTGTTCTCGGGCCGTGTCAAGAAGCGCGTCACGCACTGCTTGTTTTTGCTCAAGCTCTTTCTTGGCTACCTCTAGAATCTCAGGATTTGGTGTAGCTTCTAGTGCATTATTTTGTGTTTCTGGCGATTTACCGATCTCAGTCATTTCTGGGTTTGGTACAACCTCGTACTCAACGACGACGGCAGGCGTTTCATTGCGCAAACGACTGTCAAAAACAACCAATGGGTTTTCTTGTCCGAAGTTGGGAAGTTGGCCCACATTCTCAGCCCCGCTAGAGCCACCTAAAACGCCATCTTCACCTAAAACAGTCCCATCTAAAAGGCCCTGCCCACGTCCACCTGCCTGAGAAAGGCTAGGTGTAAAATAATCTGCTAGACCCCGTTTTGCATTCTCATCAGAAGCAGCTAAAATCCAAAGTAACAAAAAAAACGCCATCATAGCTGTCATGAAATCTGCATAGGCAACTTTCCACCCGCCACCGTGATGGCCTCCATGGCCGTCGTCTTCAATTTTCTTGATGATTATAACATTATTTTTGTCGGCCATTGCAGGGCTACCTATATAAATATCCACTACTGAAACAGCAGCTAGAATTGGTTAATGTCATATGGAGAGCGTAGATGTTTCCACAAGTCTCTTTAAAGAGCTGCTTGGATCGCTTATTCTGAATAAGCTTCATCACGCTTGGGAGTATTCCGATGGTATTTTCCAAGACCAACTTTTTTGGCATGCGCTGCTTTTCTATCAGAATAACTTGGTGCTACTAAAGGCATGCTTTCCGGTAGATCGAATAGTTTTCTATACTCGCCTTCAGTCAATCCATGTTCCACCCCAAGATGACGTTTGAGCATTTTAAAGCCTTTGCCGCAGCACAAACAGAATACTTGGTTCGGGGTGACGGCTTGGCTTATTGGCAAAGCGGGTGTTGGTTTGTTAGCGTGTTCATCGACCGTGGATGCGCTTATACTACCTTCTGCAAAAAACTCATGCTTAAGCTTGGTAATCAATTCAACAATATCATCTGGTGCTACATCAGGACGAGCAGCATAAGATGCAACTATTTTTGCAATGATATTGTTTTTTGATTCTTCATTACTCATACTTTACCTACCTTTGTTTGAAATGGGTATGGGTACCCATCTTCTAGATCCCGAACATTTTTGTACTAGTTTCGGAGAGCTAATTTTTTATTATTATAGTTTAGACGTATATCATAACTATCCTTGGTTTGTATAACACTTTTGATCAGATAATCAAATTAACCTTTACTATATTCACTAAATATACGTATTTCCGCCAGATTCTGGGTTAATCTTTACTTAAATGCATGCAATGTATGCGAATTAGACTATAATAGTAACTAAGTATAAATTATATAACTTAGGCTAGATTAATGAAAAATCCGAGCTATAGTCGAATCTCAAGGTAGAAAAACTCCATTTCCACAACTGAATTTAAGTTTTGGCCTTAAAAAGAGTATGTAATTCAAGGAATATTATCTAACGATGGCTAAAAGAATTAAACTGGCCGTCCTTGTCGAAAAAAAGAATAGTTTGCGCAATGATATTGCCAATCAAATAAATCTATTTGGCGCGCAAAAAATTATTCAATGCGCGACACCAAATTTGGCACGGCGCCCTGTCATACTTAGCAATAAGCCCGGCCTTCTCGTTATTGGCAATAGTAGCAAGTTGGAAGATGCCCTCAGTTTAATCAGCTTTTGCCGTACGCGCTTGGCGAGTTGGACTATACTTGTATTGGATCATTTAAATTCTGATGAGAGTGCAGCGCAAGCAATATACGCCGGTGCAGATGATGTGTTGCACGTCCCATTTTCCAATAGCGAATTTGAGGCTCGCCTCATGCAGCGCCTAAAACAAACCGCTTCTCCCAGTACAGAAGATTCATCTACTATAAAAATGCCGTTCACCCATGCAAACCTCACGCAAACCGAGCTGGAAATTATGAATATTCTGATGGCACAAAAAGGTAAAATTGTAACGCGGAACCAACTTTCGCGACACCTTGAGAACAAAGACTGGGCATATGGAGACCGAAAATATGATGTTCATATCACAAGTATACGCAAAAAGCTTCGGGAAAATTTAGGCGAACAGTATACTGTTAAATCAGTGCGTTCAGTTGGATATTTTGTTCAGGAGGTTTGCATAGAAGACACAGTGTAATAAATATGAATACCATGAAACATTAACGAACAGCAAAAATAACCCCTGAGGATACCTCTTGGCCATTGCGTAGTAGAAGGGTCGGTTGCCCGTTATTGAAACTCAATTCCTCAACGTGTGTGAACACATAACTTAAATAAGGAATAGTATTCGATTCTGAATCCGATGCGACAACTTCAAATGAGTAAGATCCGTCTGCCACCTGTAGGCCATCGGTATTAAAACCATCCCAAGTAACAGAATGTTTCGTTCCGGTCTCCTTTGGTAAACCATTAATTTCCCTGATAACGCTTCCATCCAATCCCATGATTTTGATGCTAACCTGATCTGCATTTTCTGATAATTCATATTGGATAGCAGCCTGCCCGTCATTAAGATCAAGCTCCGTAGATACCAAAGTAACATCGCGTCCGATTAGTTGAACATCAGCCAACTCTGTTAGTCCTATCAATTGCTCACTTATATGCTCAAGATTTTCATTTGACGTAATTGATTGCTCCACTTGAGACAGTTGCGCTAGTTGTGAAATGAACGTTGTTGAATCCATCGGTTCCAAGGGATCTTGATTAGAAATTTGCGCTGTTAAAAGTCGCAGAAAGCTATCGAAATCCGCTGTAAGCCCGCTTCTGGCAGCAGCCGAAGCTGTCTGTGGTTCTGTTTGAGTATTTGTCGATGTAACTTCCATGAATTGCGTCCTTTTAGGTGAATATATCAAGCCGCCCGTCAGCAAGCTGCTGTTTTGTTTGTGCGACAGTGTTTTCCGGCTCATCTGGATTTTCACTATCATTTTCTAGATGTGATTCCATTTCACCCGGTGCGATTTGATCTTTATCACGGCTGAACTGGCCTTGATTAAATTCCTCAAAATCTAGCGAAATATTTTCTGAAGAGACTCCACCGTTCGACAAAAGGGTAAGTAAGGCCTCGCGGTCTGTACGTAATGCATTAAGCACGGCCGGGTTCTCTACTCTCAACATGACTTGAATTTCACCTGACTCTTGGGTTTGCAAGTCTATCACGATGTTACCCAAGCCCCGTGGAGCTAACTCAATACGTGTCAAACCTTGATTGAAGGCTTTACCCTGGGTTTGGTTCGCAATGCTTTGTGCAAAGTTACTGGCTATTCTAGCGGGTTCAGACGGTGTTACACTGCTTCCACTTAATGCTTCCACCTTTGGATGAAATTGAGAGGCACTAGTGTCATTCGAAGAAGTAGGAATTTCCGTATTTACAATCACTCTCTGGGCCGTGGCCAAAACAAGTTCTTTGGCTTTAGCCTTTATATCAACGCCTGCGACAAACGTTGCTACCATGGCATTTGATTTGCTTACTGTACTTGCCAAATCCAATGTCGGTTGCGTTGTAATATTTCTTTCCGAGACGCGGTTGTTATGAAGCGCCTCCGCGGGAACGGGTTTAGGCGAATTATAAGCCATATGAATGTCACCTTTAGCTCCTGCCGTTTGGGTGATTTGTATATTTGCGATTTCAAAAGCGCCCGATTGCGAAGGCCGTGCTTCAGGACTAAATACCGTTTTCATAGGGTCTGCTGTTGCTGTCTGGATATCTGCCTGCGAGCTGATAATTGGCGGTTGTATGTTCTTGGAAAAAATCTGGCTTCTTCCAAGTAAGTTAGATACTTGCGTGAAAATCGTTTCATTATTGTCTAATAACAGTGCTTGCGTTGCAACTTGTGGGAGTGGTTGCCTTGCGGTTTCCGCTCTTTCTTGTGGGACTATACTATTCGGTCCTTGCTGTACCAAAATCTCTGAAAGAGCCAATACATGATTGGTTCCATTTTTGACATCAAAATTTTCTATAAGGTTCCATAGCTGAGTAACGGCCTGAGACAATATATCTTCCACTGTTTCTGGCGTTGCATTTTGTTCTAAAGCATTTGCCAATAAGTCCTCAGTTTCTTTTGCCAATACTGATATTTGTTGCTTTAAATTATTCAATGGCTCGGGCATTATTTCATTACCGCCCAGCCCTGTTCCAAATTGTACTGTTTGCGATGCCCCTTGTACTAATTCTCCAAACCCAGCGGTTAAAGTACCGGTTAGTGTTTTGGATAAATCAAAATTGCCTTGATTTTTAAACGGCATTACCTTTTGTGCAAAGAATGAAAGTATTCCTAAATCCTGTTTCAATCTTTTGTCTCCCTTTTAACTCAGCATCTCAAGTTGGAACCCGCATTTAGGAAGTTCTTTTCTTAACCGCATAAGCGCGTGCCTTTCAATTTGGCGTAACTTGGTCAGGGATATATTCATTTCCTTTGCCAATTTCTTTGCGCAATCAGGACTATATTGTAGTTTTAGTCTTCGAATAATTTTACGCTCTGTTGGATTAAGCACTTCAAGCGCATTGCTTAGTGTACGTGATAGTGCCTTTGAAGACGACTTGGCGATCACAAGTTCTTCAGGATTAGGTTCGGGGCTTTGCAACGCAATGGATACAAAGTGATCTCTATCATTCGCTTGTGTTTCTATGGGAATCGCATCTTGTATTGCCATTTGCGCAGATACAGATTTATTGCCCTGTAATCTTCCACAACGGGCCTCAATGTATGTTCGCGCCGGGATATCTATAACAACCTTAATTCGTGCCAAAGCAGCCGAGATGCTGGCTGATATCCACCACACAGCATATGTTGAAAAGCGCACTTTAAATTTTAGATCAAAATTGTCTGCAGCACGCATCAAGCCAATAATACCTTCGGTTACTAAGTCTTCTATATGTACCGGGTTGTTGGCCCAATTAATTGCTTGGGCCCAAACTTGCCGAGCATGTGATACAATCAAAAGCTCTAAAGAACCTTGATCACCTTCTTCTTGCCACTTTCGAATGGCAACGCGTTCTTGCTCAACCACAAGTAATGGTTCTTGAGTTGCACTTTGATAAGTCAAGGACATCATTAGAAATTCGCTCTGTTTTCTTATATATCAAGGATAAGAAAACATATTTCTATCTCTAAGGAAAGAAAACTCTGGTTTACAAAAGATTAATTAAGGTTAATGCATTGTCACCTTTAATGGTAATATGCGCGTACCGCATCTGTTTTTATCTCACTCATTACGGCCTCAGTGATGATTTTTTTCCAATCGCTTCGATCCGTCAGGTTGCTTTGGAGGTGGGCAAGGTTTACACTTTTTACATTGGTAACTTGCTTCTCAAGCCACGGAGCAGTTGATTTCCGGTTAGAGTTCGATATTGCCAGATTATCAGACGATATTGCATTCCAGTACTCATTTAGGGATTGCGTCAAGCCAGCGCGAAACTGTAGCGGGCAAATATCCTGGAGCCAGTACTCATCACTTTCGATGAAGTGATAGTAAGAATTTTCCATCACCTCTAACGCTTCTGCCTCGCAATGAAGAGGAAAAGTTCCGCCTCCAATAATATCTAAAAGCGCATCTCCGACCAAAAGACCCAATTGAAAGGAAATCTCGGATTTTTTTAGCGGTCCTGTTAGGTTTTGTTCTTTTAGTATCACAATTAGTGAACCAAAAGGCACGTCTGTTGACAGCTCTTCTGCTAAAATATCCCCCAGTGGAAGCGCTGGCATAATTTCCAAATTATCTGATATGATACAGCTGCGTTTTACGCCCGATTTCGCACTAAGACACACAGTTTGCAATGGTAGCATCACACTTAATAATCTTGAAACTTCTTTACACATTTTAGTCTGTGTGGTTACAATCTCGCCTTGCCAGATACTCTCCAATAACATTTCGTTTTGCATTTAGCCCCCCAGGCTTAATATTTTAGTTTTTACATTAATACCGCTTACACTGATTTTATATTACCTTTAATAACCCTTAACGTGTTTTCTTAAAAGTGTTGATTTGTTAACCTCTTACCACTAAATATTGCGGGATTTAGTTAATTGCACAACCATATGTAGAGATGTAGTACCCTTATTCTGCCTTATTCTTAATGAAAAGTAACTTTTTACACGCATGTGCTATGATTTCGCGAAAGTAGAATACAGCCAAAGAAATTTGAAAACTTAATATTCTTAACATTTCTATGCGTTGACATTGAGAGTTTTATTTTTTTAAAAAAATAATTGCCCGCACCACAATTACCCATACGACTCGACCCCGAGTCATGCTTATTAATATGCTTTACCAAGGGTGCATTGTTTTGGGGGCAGCAAATCAGAAGATGTTTGCAAAAGTAAATGTTTGGATTGTGGGTTTCATACTAGGCAGCTGATACCAACTAAATTTAACTACGATTCAAGAGCAAATATTAACCAGATTAGGCAGGCAGCGTAAGAATGGCATGCTATTAAGTATTCAAGTCTTATTGCTAGTCATTCATTACTAGAAATGAGTTTTCTTGGGCATCTCTAATATTCATAGAAAAATTTCCAATGCTTGACCGTAAGGTAATATCAGTGTCAGTTTCCTGTAATTTAGAAAATTTGTAACCACGCCCAAAAACTGTTTCAATATAATGATAACCAGATTCTGTTGCGTTGCTTATTTTCTTGCGAATTTTACATATGTAAACATCTATGACCTTATCGAAAGGTTGACTATCTGCCAAACCATAGACAGCATCATAAACCGCAGCTCTCGATACTACCTTAGGCGCATTAATGATCAAATACTGGAAAATTGTATGTTCGCGAGGAGATAATTTCACCCTTTTGCCCGAGACTTCAGGATCCCTTCCATCAAAATACGCTGTAATCTCTCCAAAACTTACGCTTCCGGCTGCGTGGCCATAGGACCTTCTGGTAATTGAGCTTATCCTTGATTTTAGTTCTAGGCCATTCACGGGAGTAACAATATCATCATCTGCCCCAACATCCAATGCCACGGCAGTTTCCCGAGAATTTCGCGCTGAACGGATAACTAGCACTGGATTCCGACATCCAGATGCGCGCAAACTGCGAATGTGTTCTAAAGTACGTGGTGTATTTGCCATTAAAAAAGGTTGTGGAGTTGGATTGCTTTGGTTCAACAGGCAGAGATCTTCTTGAAAAAAACCATCGTTAATTTCCACTGGCACCATTTGTACGGATAAAAGCTCTGCGATAATGCTNGAGCGGTGCTCATCTCGCGGTTCATAGAGGAATACATTAGTCATATAATCACATGGTCTTTCATTTGGTTAAGCATGAATAAATACCCATTTTCATTGTAGTATTGGCATCAAATTTTTATTTCGTCAAGTTAAAGAAGAATTAAATTACATTAATGCTTGATCTAATCTTGCTATTCTTGCCATTTTATGATGTTTAATAATGTAACTATGCTATAGTAGGCTGTATGATATATGGAGGTACTGTGCCCACATCTAGAGAATTTACCTTGTCATGGTATTGGTTGGTGTCGTGTCTGAGCTTGCTTTTGGTACTGGTTCTTGCTGTGCCTTCTCAAGCACAGGTAAGAATTAAAGATATTGCAACGTTTGAAGGTGTGCGTGAAAACCAGCTTGTTGGCTATGGGCTTGTTGTAGGATTGAATGGTACTGGCGATCGCATTAGGAACAGTCCTTTTACTAAAAAGTCCATTGAAGGAATGCTAGAACGTCTTGGTGTCGGAAATTTGTCTGAAGATGACATCAAGACAAAAAACACTGCGGCAGTGATGGTGACTGCAATGTTGCCATCCTTTGCCAAAACGGGTTCAACCATTGATGTTGTTTTATCATCGCTCGGAGATGCAACGTCCTTACGAGGCGGGACACTAATAGTAACACCCCTAACCGGAGCGAATGGGGAAATTTATGCGGTGGCACAGGGGCCCATTGCTGTAGCGGGATTTACAGCTCAAGGAGCCAACGCAAGTATTGTACAAGGTGTGCCAACCGTTGCACGTATCGAAAATGGTGCAACCGTTGAGAATGAGATTAAATTTGCATTGAACAGTCTTAAAACCGTCATGCTATCGTTGCGCACTCCGGATTTTACCACTGCTATGCGCGTAAAGGATGCTGTTAATAAAGCTCTTGGAGGAAGTATAGCAGTTGCTCTTGATCCATCAACGATCGAATTGCGACCGCCTGGGAAAATGGCCATTGTTGATTTGGTTGCGGCCGTCGAAAACCTGCGAGTGAAACCTGATAATGTTGCAAAAGTGGTTATAGACGCACGTTCCGGTACCATTGTTATAGGTGCAAATGTGCGAATTGACAAAGTAGCTATCAGCCAAGGTGGACTTACCATTCTTGTTGAAGATCGGGTAAAAGTTAGCCAACCACCGCCATTTTCCATTGGCGGAACCACGGTAGTTGTACCGGAAAGTACAGTAGCTGTAGAAAATAGAAATACCAAATTTACCGTCCTAGAAGGTGATGTTAGCCTTCAGCGTTTGGTAGATGGGTTGAATTCGATTGGGGTAGGCGCGCCTGAAACAATCTCGATTTTGCAAGCGATAAAAGCAGCGGGCGCACTACACGCAAATTTAGAAATCATCTAAGGGAGAGCAGAAATGGAGCCATTAGGTAGTTTAACCGTCACTGCTGGCCCCAATGTAAAACAAAAGGTGCCAAACACGTCAGTTCAGGCACAAGATACCGCCCGTGAATTTGAATCCATGTTTTTATCTCAAGTAGTGGATGAAATGATGAAAACTGTGAAAGTCGGCAGCTTTGGAGGCGGAGAAGCCGAAGAAAAATGGCGTAGTTTCCTTTCACACGCCGTTGCCGACGAAATCGCAGGGCAAGGGCGCACTGGCATTGCTCAAAGTATTGAAGCTTCAATCAACAGCTACAAAAGCGCCAAAAGCCAAGGAGACCAATAAATGAAAAAAGTATTGCCCCCTGCACAAGCAATTGAACATGAGGCAGGTGTTAAAGACCTCATTATTTTACTCAGCAAAGAAATTAACGCCATAAACAACGGTGATTTGGATTTTGTAGTAGAGCTGTACAAACAAAAAACCAATCTGCTTGAAAAGTTAGATGCTGCCACTCCGGAGATTAACGCTCAACTTAGAGAAGAAACAGAAAGGCATGAAGAGTTACGTAGCAATTTAATGGAGTTGCATGCTTTGATCCGTAAAGATGCTCAACTGCTTGCAAATATGACTGAAGCAACACGCGAAATTATCGCTGAAATCGCAAGAATTCGCGGGCGTCACAGCCTAGATGGATTGTATAGTTCTACAGGTGAAAAACACCCTGAAGTTGTGCCATTTGCGCAACAAATCGATCAATCTGTATGAAACCAATTTAAGCGTCACAAAATAAGCTCTTGTTTTATCATGTTTCTGTGCTAGCGTTTTAGGACGCGGTAAAAGCCGCACTTCGTCAGAAAGACGATTTATTTGAAGCAGAAAACTGGAGCAGCTAATGTCTTCTATACTAACAAACAATGCCGCTACGTCGGCATTGTCGACCTTGCGGTCGATCAATACAAATCTCAATGATACACAAAGTCGTATTAGTTCCGGCCTGAAGGTTGCTTCGGGCAAGGANAATGCGGCGTTTTTCAGCATNTCTGAATCGCTGAAAAGTGACAGCGGGATTTTCAACTCAATCAATGATAGTCTTACATTGACTAAAAACTCGATTTCAACAGCCCGCCTAGGCGCGGAAACTGTTGTCGATATTGTCAACCAATTCTCTGAGCGTGTCGCATTCGCCCAAGGCGGGTCGGACAGCATACGTGCTTCTGTACAAGCAGAGCTGGACGAATTGGCAGANCGGATCAGTACAACGATCAGCCAGTCTACCTTTAACGGAGACGACTTGGTTAACGGCACGTCNGCGGTCACGGTTGTTACCGGGATTTCACGGACTAGTGCCGGTTCAGTATCAACAACGACCATCAGCTTTAACCAGCAAGATTTAGGTGCAATCCAATCCGCTTTGGCAGCGATTGATTTGACGACAAGCTCGACGACGGCTTTATTGTCTGCGGATCTTCAAGCTGTGGCAACGCAGTTGACTGCCGCAACGGATGCAGCAACGTCATTGGGTATTGCGGAGAAATCCATCGAGACGCAACAGACCTTCTTGACGGAACTGACGGATCGTTTGGACAGCAGTGTTGGCAGTATCATTGATGCAAATCTGGAAAAAGAAGCTGCACGGCTTCAATCTTTGCAGGTGCAACAACAACTCGCCTCGCAATCACTTTCGATCGCAAACCAGGCTCCNCAAAATATTCTAAGTCTATTCCAGTAATAGGCNNCCTCTAATCTCACCGAAAACAGGTAGGGCGACGTCAGAATTTCGCCCTACCTACATCTAATCAAGCCTAGCAAGCTGTGATTGGAAATTTAAATTTATAATAATCTACAGTCTAATGTAGAAAATGAGGATGGAATTAAAATGGGCCTAGCAGCATATAAAAGTGTTATTCGAGAAAGTGAAACACCACGTCAGATTGAACGCCGTGTTTTAACGCGTATTACTGGTGCATTAGCACAAAACGCCACGATATATGATGAAGCATCCAGTGCAGAGGAACGACTGGGGATATTATATGGTGGCCTAGGGGAAAGTTTGATCGAAAATCAACTTTTCTGGAATATGTTAAAAAATGATTTAGCTTCAAAAGGGAATTCCCTTACAACGGATTTAAAGGGTTCATTGTTATCCATTGCGCTCTGGGTTGAACGGGAAACCAATTCAGTGATGGGTGGCGCAGCTGGGGTGCTAGATCTCATTGCTGTAAACAAGAATATTATCGCGGGCTTGGCTGGAATACGCCCCGAAATCGAGGACTAAATGCTTTGCCGCTAAGACTGACATTAAAACCAGATGAACGGATCATCGTAAATGGATGTGTCATTCGCAATGCATCGCGGCGCCAAACCTTAACAATTGAAAATCATGCGGATGTTGTTCGCGGTCATGACCTGCTAAAGGAGCAAGAGGCGACAACGCCCGTCACTCGGGTTTAT
>JGI24723J26617_10000405_pt1 | contig 43174 bp, 43 predicted proteins | sample Cruoilmetagenom6_FD_26617 | JGI IMG/M metagenome (IMG submission 26617) | reverse complement strand
GGCATTAACACGTGCTAATAACTCAGGAAAATGAAAAGGTTTGACCAAATAATCGTCTGCTCCAGCATCTAACCCCATGACCTTATCTTGCCAAGATCCTCTAGCTGTTAATACAATGATAGGAAACTCAATACCATCCTGACGTAAAGTTTGAATAACCTCCATACCAGAAACCCTGGGTAACCCTAAATCTATAACCGCAACATCAGCTGGGAATTCTTGGCCCTTATATAAACCATCTTCACCATTGTCTGCGGCATCAACCACATAGCCAGTTTCCTCAAAACGTTTAATTAACGTATTTCGTAGGTTATCATCATCTTCAATCAGTAGTACACGCATGTTTATCTGTCTTTTTTTCTGGTTGTTCTTGATTTACTATTTACCATTTGTTGGCTTTGCTTTATGGNGTCAGACTCCCTAAACCGCTGTTGGNTATGTGACTTATTTGCAATGTCTGANTTTTTGCGGTACTCACTAACACCGCGTCCACTTCTGTTATAACTGGGATTNTCAGGCTTGACAGGTGTACCAGCATCAGTGGCTTTTTTGTTGTATGTTTTTACNGTTCCTTTGGGGGTTAGCACTTTAATTTCATGCTTACCATTGACGGTTTTAGCTGATAAAATCCTACCCTCAGATTTGACTTGTTTGACAGCCTCATTAAGAGTAATGGCTGGTTCTTTAGCACTTATTGGTGAACTAAGCAAAATGCATACGATTATTTTAAGGACTGTTCTCATCGTTTCATTCTAACTTACCTGGCTGAATTCCTGCTGAATCATTTGACGCATCTTTTGAATGGTTTGAGCATAGTCATTACTATTGAAAATAGCAGATCCTGCGACGAATGTATCAGCTCCAGCAACTGCAATTGGCCCAATATTATTCACATTGACACCACCATCAACCTCTAATCTGATGTTTCTTCCAGATTGTTGAATCAATGTTCTTACTTGACGAATCTTATTCATAGTATTGGCAATAAAGGACTGACCACCAAAGCCCGGATTGACGCTCATCAATAATATCACATCCAATTTATCCATAACATGTTCAAGCACATGAACAGGTGTGGCAGGATTCAACACCAATCCAGCCTGACATCCTTGTTCTTTAATCAGCGCCAAAGACCNATCAATGTGTTCTGATGCTTCNGGGTGAAAAGTTATGACACTGGCACCTGCTTCGACAAAATCACCTATAATCCTATCAACAGGTTTAACCATCAAATGAACATCAATAGGGGCTTTAATACCATAGTTTCTTAATGCTTCCAAAACCAGTGGCCCAATGGTTAAATTCGGTACATAGTGGTTATCCATCACATCAAAATGAACCCAGTCAGCACCTGCGTCCAATACCGCTTGAGTATCTTCTCCCAAACGAGCAAAATCAGCAGATAAAATTGAAGGGGCTATAACAAATTCAGTCATATCAGTTACTTAGCACCACAAAAATCAAATGTAAAGACAGCACATCCGATACATAAGATGTCGTTAATGAGCACTATATGGTGTTCATTTCTTCGCCTTTCACTCAATCAATTTCTGTAATCACTATATAAGTATTTAAAGTAATCAGCAGTTTGTCACTTACCATTAAAATTGTCAATATCACCAGCCTTTTAATTCTTTAACTCGCTCCCAAGCCAGCTGTACTTGCTTGGCCTTTTCCTCCGCCAACTTCATCATCTCCGGTGGTAATCCCTTTGACACCAACTTATCTGGATGGTGCTGACTCATCAATCGCTTATATGCTTTACGTATACTGGCCTTACTGTCATTTTGACTGACTCCCAAAACCTGGTATGGATTAAAAGGTGCATTTCTGTTTGGTTGTTGATTTCGATGCTGTGATTTATTACGCTGATTATGCTGTTGATAGCTTTGTTGTTGCCCCGTTGATGAATAAAANCCGCGCATCTTCATCATTGCATACAACAACTGAATGGGATAACCAATGAGTTGACAAGTGTGCTCAATTAATTTTTGTTCTTCAAGAGTCAATTGTCCATCAGCTTCTGCAACATCAAGCAACATCTCTAAAAATATTTGCTTTAATGAAAGTGAACGCCTAGCAANCTTACCAAACTGTAACAAAGCGCTGTCTATACTGAACGATGACCTCTTACCCTGATTAAACAAACTAATGGCTTTTTGACGCATCTCTTGATTGAGGTTCATGTGTTTCATAATTCCCTCAGCCCGTTCAATTTCGACAGTCGAAACCTTACCGTCAATTTTAGCCATTTTTCCCATGGTTAAAAACAATGCTGTAAAATAACTTTCTTGGATTTGTTTTTTATTACTGGCAGTTGATGGACCAGTGATTCTTTGTTCGATGCTATGACCTATCCACGCACCAAAAATCATGCCCAACCAACCACCAAATTTATATCCTAAAATACTACCTATGATTATACCCATACTATTTTATTTGCTTCGCTTCAAGTCCATCGTTAAAATACCTACTTTGCATATACCATCCCACCATTATGGAAATTCACTTACCTAAGATACACCAAGGCAAAGTCAGAGACGTTTATGAGGTAGATGACCAACATCTATTGATGGTTGCCAGTGATCGCCTCAGCGCTTTTGATGTGGTGCTACCTGATGCCATTCCGCGCAAAGGAGCCTTGCTGACACAGATTTCAAACTTTTGGTTTCAGATGATGGAGCCTATTATAAAGAATCACCTCACACAAATACCAGTGGCACAAGTCATTTCAACGGCGGATGATGACCTGATTCAAAGAGCCGTTGTGGTCAAAAAATTAAGGGCCCTTCCATGTGAAGCCATTGTTCGTGGTTACATCATCGGTTCTGGCTGGAAAGACTACCTCGAATCTGGTGCGGTATGTGGCATACAACTACCCAAAAAACTACAACAAGCTGAACAACTCGATCAACCCATTTTCACACCCTCNTCTAAAGCACAGGTTGGTGATCATGATGAAAACATCAGCTACAAACAACTAACAAATCTCATTGGCTCTGACTTGGCCAGACAATTAAAGGAAGTGTCATTAACTATATATGAAAAAGCCAGTCAACATGCCAAAAAAAATGGTATCATCATTGCTGATACTAAATTTGAATTTGGCTTAGACGAACATGATGAGTTGGTATTAATGGATGAAGTATTAACCCCTGATTCCTCAAGATTTTGGAATACTTCAAACTACCAAGTAGGAACCAGTCCAGAAAGTTATGACAAACAATTCATCAGAGATTATTTAGAAACATTAGACTGGGACAAACAAGCGCCTGGCCCTCATGTACCTCAAGAATTAATTGAAAAAACAGCTGAGAAATACCACGAAGCCTATCGCAGAATAACAGGAAAAGTCTTCAATCAATGATATCAACCAAGAGGCATATAAACATGAACAATCAATCGATTAAATATCTGATGACTGAATACCATAAGTCACATATCAACCGCACCAATCAGCTGATTCATTATGTTTGTGTTCCGCTTATCTTTTGGTCAATTTCTGCAGCGCTGTGGGTTGTTAAAATACCTTATGTGATGAATTTAGCTGTATTAAGTATGACTTTACTGATGATTTACTATCTGTTTAAAAGCATTAAAGTCTTTGCCACCATGTTAGTTTTCACCATGGCATGTCTGTTGTTAAACCAATGGTTTGAAGCCAATCATTGGCCGTTACTAACCATAGCCACTGTCATTTTTGTGTTGGCTTGGATCGGTCAATTCATCGGACATCACATCGAAGGTAAGCGCCCTTCTTTTTTTAAAGACTTGCAATTCTTATTGATTGGACCGGCATGGGTTGTATTTAAGTTTTTCAAGATTAAACTATAATCAAACACATCGCGGTTTATGTTTTTATTGCACCACATGAAACTCACTGCATTGGGTTTACATTCACTTAACACACTTTATTTATAATAAATACATTGAATCGAATGACTTTCTTTGCACGTAAAACAAACAAAAATCAATTGGCAATACCAAACTGATATCAAGCATTGGATTAAACACAGCTTTTTGCCTGTGTTACTGCTGTTAAGCGTGCTTTGCTTGCCCAATCCATGGAAGCTCATTCCTGTTAAAAACAGTCCAACCATTACAGTTCAACTTGTTGAATCTAAAGCACCTGCCGTTAAACCACCACAATCCACACCTATTAAGCAAGTAAAAACGCAGCCAATCACTAACAGCGCAAGCCATTCACCCTCACAAATTAACCCTCAACCCTCCCAAAAACGTACACAGACCGAAGTACAACCACAACAACCCACTAAAGACATTAAACAAATACAAGCTGGTGATGTTTTACTCATGGTAAAGAACCGTAAATCAATGGTACTGACTGAAGAATTTCAAGCACGTTCAGATTCAAAACAAAACTTCTATATTCCTGAGCAACAAATTCATAACTGGATGGCAAACATACCATACTTAGACGAATCAATTGACCAACCCCAATTACAAATGAAATTTTATGCCGAAGGTATTGAAGGGCATATTGAGAAATTTTTTGATAAAATCACTGTCAGCAAAACCTTCACCACACAATATGGCACAAAAATTCACTGTGCACTGATTGGCGTCATAGCAGCCTGTGGATGGAAATAGAATGCGACAGTTTATTCTCACCAATCTTTCATTGAAAAGACAACACCACTGGATTGCCATACACATCACATGTATTTCTGAGTAACAACTCATACCAAAAACAGATCATTATTCATTGTTTTTTTAATTTCTTCATAAATTCTGAAAAATACGGGTATATATTTCTAAACAATTCTTCTGTCCTGTATTGCAACATCACACCACCGAACAATTTAACCGCAAGTCCCAGATGAGTGGCTGATGCTGTGTCTAAGTCTGTGCTGCATCTTAATTTTTCCATTATTGCAAACAAGTCATCATGACTGAAAAAATCAAACTCGCATAAGACATCATCAGCAGGTATTGATCCATCAGGATTGCCAGTGTGTTGAATGGTTACTTTATAACTGTGTCTTTTTTTNATGGATAACTCTTTTTTCATTTAAGTGGACAATATCAGTAGATCGGTATTTCAGATTCGTCAAATATACAACATGACCTTATTTAACCTTTTATGAGCTGATCAATTTTTGGTTTTATCGTAAAAGTCATGATCATCACCAGTGTCAGTCCCAATGGCAAAGCGGCCAAAAAGCCATTCAACCAGCCAGCAAAAAAATCACCATAATCTGATAAACCAATGGTATTGGTAGCTGTACTGAATGCCATCAAAGCCTCCATAATACAAGCCATCATCATGCCCGTGAGCAGGTTAAGTTNAATCTCTGTTAATTCCGGCATCAATCGCGCTAAGCGCTTAGCCAACCAGTCCATCACCATAAAACCAAATGGTATGAGAACCCAAGCCGACATAAACGATTTGAACCAATCTACAAAAAATGTGGCTGAAAACCCTACATTCTGATAGGTCATCACGCCTGTCAAAGAACCAGCCATGACACTAAATATTGCCAATATCACCAATAATTTAAGAATTAATGGTGTTTTTTTACTGTCATCCGTCCGAGTGTGGAAACGAGGTTCAGAATTCATACAAGTGCTCCAGTATTGTAAAAAGTTTGCTTTTAGTTGATAATAGCAACTATATACTATTTTGGTTGACTATGTCAACTACAAGCAGGAGACTATTGATGACTGATTACAATTCACTAGAAAGCTTATTTCATTTGGTACATGCCTTAAAGCGTCAATTGCACCACAAAACTGAACAACTCGAACTGGGTATCACACCCATGCACATTCGTGTGATTAAAATCATAGCAAAACAAAAGCCTTGCACCGCAATTGATATTGTTAACTTTCTGGGACGTGATAAAGCACAAGTCACTCGCTTAATTAACACACTGATTGACAAACACTTAATCAATAAAGAGCCTAATCCAAATGACAAGCGCAGCCATTATTTAAGCACCACAACTGCTGGCGACACCATAATTGAAGCCATTAAAACGATTGACCAACAAATCATTCAAATGATGAACCAAAACCTTAAGCCTGAAGAAATCGTTGTATTTCAAAAGGTTTCTCGTTTAATGGCTCAGAACTTAATCACAAATCCCTATTGAATGACTCCATAAAAGGGAGTTAAAGTTACGAAATTAAGCTGAATATCAAAAAAATAATGAGGAAACACTGAAATTTAATTGAATGATAAAAACTATTCAAACGCTGAATTTGGCTGTATTTATTAGCGGATCTGCAGTGGCTTTTGAAATGCCTGTTGATTCGTAAAAATCGGTCAAACCTGCTTTAATCGCCCTTTGGGATTAATCGAATTAACAACAGTTCTAAAAGGCCATCAAGGAATTTATGGCCTTTTTACATGCTTGACCAGTGTTGACACGTCACCAAACTATTTGGTAGAGGTTCAGTAAGTTTCTACCCATGACTTTCTCAATGACACCATCACTGTAACCATTACGGTGCATATACCATGCAATTAACTCCATGCGACGAACTGAATTAAGTTCAGGAATAAAAGGTGGCCTATTAGGTGTTTCACCTGGCGCTGAAATGCCTGCAACCATGCGCCGTTCAACATCTTTACGAACCATCTCANGGTATTCAGGACCGTCATTGACGGGAACCACCCCCTGGTCACTGCCAATAGACACATGATCTTCACCACAAACATTGATCGCATGCTCGAGGTGTCTGAGCAAAACATCAGCTGTTATTTCGCCATCTCCACCTTCCAGGAAAGGCATCAGGTATATACCCACTACACCACCTTTATTTGCAACTGCTTTCAACTCGGCATCGTCATTATTTCTCGGGTGTTGATAAATGCTGTTACAGCCAGTATGTGAGATTGTCATGGGTTGCGATGCCAAGGCGATTGATTCAGCCACTGTTCTTTGCCCTGAGTGCGACAAATCAACCAACACTTTATTGGCTTCCATCACGCCAAGTGCAGCCTGTCCTAATGTGGTCAACCCCCGATTTTCTTTGACCAGCCCACCATCGCCATATTGTGACGGTCCGTTGTAACTCATTTGCATATAACGCACCCCACGATTAGCAAAGTGAGTGATATTTTCCAGCTTATCTCCAAACATTTCAGTAGATTGAAATCCCCAAATGATACCCAGCTTTTGTGCTGTTTTAGCTGCTAAAATAGCATCCCATGCAGTAATTAATTGCAAATAATCGCTGTATTTATTAATGATTTGCAGTGAGGCATCCAATTTCTTATTTGCTGCATCAAAGTCATCTCCCGGATAAGCTGAAGTTGCATTTATCGCATCCAAACCGCTTTGTCGAAACAAAGTTAACGTTTTACTGTCCAGTTCCTTGGCATTGGCATCAAACAAGCCACACAAGCCATCAATCACCACTGAATCGTTATAAGGTGCCCAATGACCATTTTGGGTGCTTGTTAATAAGTCATGTTTCGTGTTACAACCGACCAAAGTGGTTAGTGCAACCCCACCTGTAAGTTGTAGAAAGTGTCTTCTGCTAAAATCATTGCTCTGACTCATTTTGTTCGTCCTGTATGTTCTCTTTTAAGAATTACCGTTGTGCTACACATTCAACTTCAACTTTGGCACCTAAGGCCAATCCATTGGTGGCGAAAGCGCTGCGGACAGGTAATTGGGTAAAGAATGGAGTATATGCTTTATTGGCAGCTTGCCAATCATCGATGTCAGCCAGCATTAAAGTACATTTGACAATGTCATTATAGTCTAAGTTATGCGCTTGCAATATAACGCCAATATTTTTCATGGCTTGGGTCATTTGTTTTTCAACGTCATCACTGATTAACGCCATGGTTGTTGGCAAATTACCCAACTGACCAGACAACCACAAAGTATCACCAGAAACTCTGGCAGCAGTAAATGGTAACTTTACATCATCGCCTAAATACACAAACTCACCATTTTTAATCACATGTGCAATGGCCAAGGTGTTTTTAATATCCACACTGGGATCTTTATCCAGAATAACCAAATTTGCAACTTTGCCTGCGGCCACTTCACCATACTGATCATTAATTCCAATCACCTGAGCACCGTTGAGTGTCGCCGCTTGAATAGCCTCTAAAGGTGAGAATCCTGCATCACTGACCAGCAACTGCATTTCATGATGTACCAAAGGATAGTCCATATTGAAATAATCACTGGATCCATCAGTACCAGCAGCCACCTTCACACCATTTTCATGTGCCAACTTTGTAAATGTTTGACTCCATTGATGCATGAGTTCACCCCGCTTGCCACGTTTTTCTTTGGTTCTCTCAAACACAGTCATGGTGGCATCTAAAATGGTGGCATTTTTTTTCATGTCATTAATTAACGGCAAATAGTGATCCAATTCAAATGATTCTGCTTGTTGTGATGCTGTGATGTGTTGACCTTTGCGACGCAATTCATAAAAATGATCAACCACCTCTGCAGAAAAATCAGCTGCATGTGAGAGGGTTTCGACACCTGCATTGACAGATTCACGCGGTTTATCAGGTCCAACAAAAGCATGGGCCCATACTTTTAAACCATGTTTTTTCGCTGCTGCACTCAACATTTGAATCACATTGGCTGGTACTTTGGCATAAATTTTAATACCCGTTGCGCCCGTTCCTAATGCACGCAGCATCACTGCATCAAAATCGGTGTTTTCATCAACCGCTCTCATCCAATCAACTTCACCCGGCGTATGCCCCAAAGCCGAAGCAACGGTGCGTGGATCTGAAAAAAACTCTTGCCCTCCGATTATGACAGAATAATAAATATCAGGCGACTGAATAGCACCAATCTCAGCCCGTCTTTTTAATGAACTTAACACTCGGGTGTCTCCCCCCATGTCACGGACAGATGTGACCCCACCACGGAGTAGGTGGCGCAATCTAGTTCGGGTTATTTCATCATTATCATTAGAGTCTGGTACCGTGGCATGATGAACATGACTGTCAATTAAGCCTGGCATTACGTACTTGTCTGTCATATCAAGAACGATGTCACCTTTCTTGGCATGAATTTTCTTTTTAGGAACCACCTCTTGAATCATATTATTTTTGATAATCAAGCTTTGATTATTGATGACTTCCAGTGACTGAACATCAATCACATTGATGTTCTCAAGTACAATTGTTTGCGCCCATAATTGGTGTGGTGCATACAAAGCAAACCCCAGTAATGCATAGATTGTTTTTTTCATTGGCTTATTTTCAACACATAATCAGATGTTGTTATTTTGCACACTAAAGCTTTTGTTTTGCATGTCATTTTAGTTTATAGTTTATAAACCTTATGTTGATAAACTATTATTCATGAATAAAATTGAAGCCATGCGTGCTTTTTGTTTGGTAGCAGATCATTACAGTTTTTCTGCAGCCGCACAAACCATGAACCTTTCGAACACTATGGTCAGTCGACATGTTAAACAGCTAGAACAGCATTTAGGTTGTTTACTGCTTAAACGAAATACCAGAAAAGTCTACCTTACCGATGCAGGTAAACAGTACCGCCAACACATCAAGCCCATACTCAAAAAATTAGATTTAATTGAACATCAAATGCATGAGTTCAATGTCAAAGCAGTGGGTAAATTAAACATTTCAACGAGTCTGGAATTTGGTGGCCAATATTTAGCCCCATTGATTGAACTATACCGCAAAAAACACCCCAAAGTAGCACTCAACCTAACCTTGTCAAACACACCTGTAGATTTATTTAACAGCGAAATAGATTTGGTTTTTCGTATCGCCCCTAACTTACCCAATGCCAGTCATATTGCACAGTCAATTTGTACATCTACATTATCACTTTGGGCCAGCCCTGACTATTTAAGCACTGCCGGGACACCTAATAACCCTGAACAGTTACGCGAACATAAACTATTGTTCTTTAATCACAGCATTCGAAAAGACCACTGGCTGTTTAACAAAAGCAATCAAATGATTGCCATGAAACTTCCTTGGGACTGGACATCAAACAATGGCCGTTTATTAAATGAAGCTGCCGCCAATGGACAAGGCATCATTCAAGCCCCTAAATATTCTGTTGCGCCCTATGTATCAAAGGGAGATTTGATTGAAATCATGCCTGAATTCTCAATTAAAAATCTGACCATTTCGGCGGTCTATCCACACCGCTCTGAACTGTCTAGTAACATCAAATATTTTGTAGAAATGGCCAAAAATTATTTCAAGAACAACCCCGTTCAGTAAAACACATTACAGCACTTCAAAGACTGATTCTAACACCCTGTTGTTAATAGCTATTTAATTAAAATGTTTGCAAATTACCTCAATTCCGATTAATTTGGTGCAACATTTTTTTAAGTTAGCAACAGATAGAGATTTATGAGGTTAGCAAAAATTTTCGCACTTTTAGGTCCTGGCATCGTATGGGCCGCCACCAGTATTGGCGTTTCTCACATTGTTCAAGCAACCCGAGCAGGGGCTGATTTTGGCTTTGCACTCTTGGGCTTTATTGTGCTGGCTCATGTGGTCAAATACCCTTTCTTTTTATTTGGACCCCAATATGCAAGTTTGACTGGAAAAAGCCTACTGGATGGATATAAAACCATTGGCAACTGGGCGTTTTATCTTTTTTTATTTCTGACTTTCGTGACCATGTTCTTTGTGCAATCAGGTGTCACCATAGTCACTGCTGCTTTGGCAATGAATCTATTTGGCGATGTCTTGTCATTATCGCAATGGGCCGCATTGATACTTGTTGTAGTTTGCGCCGTACTTCTCGTCGGTCATTACAAACTGTTAAGCACTTTGCTCAAATGGATGATGCTTATTCTGGTGATCTCAAGCATCATCGCCTGGTTTGCTGCTGTTCATCGTTTGGGCTTTACCCCTTCTGATCAGGCGCCTGTTATCTCTTTAACTTCAGCAGCAAGTATTGCCTTTATAGTGGCCTTGATTGGTTGGATGCCAACTTCTATAGAAATTTCTGTATGGCACTCCATTTGGACCACTATTCGTGTCGAAAAGCCGGGCAGTAAGTCTGCTCAAAATGCCACTACCGACTTTAATATTGGTTATTTTTTCAGCTTCATTCTTGCCGTTATATTTTTATGGCTCGGCGCCTTACTAATGTTTGGTCAAGGTGATGGCTTCGCCAATTCAGCAGCAGCATTTGCTGGACAATTGGTAGGCATTTACAGCCAAGCTTTAGGCGACTGGAGTTGGTTACTTATGGCGACAGTCACATTCATAGCACTGTTCTCAACCACATTTGCAGTGGCTGATGGTTTTCCGCAGGTTTGGAAACGAGCTGCACAACTGGGAAATAGTAAGACCGTCAGCAAAACCAATCATACTTATGTAGTTACATTGGGTATATTGGCTGTAGGTAGCTGGTGGATCATCAGTTATTTCAGTCATGACATCAAAGCATTGCTTGACTTCGTCACCACAGTATCATTTGTGAGCTCACCCATCTATGCTTGGCTAAATTATAAAGTGATGATGGGAGCTGACGTGCCAAAAAATCAAAAACCCACTGGTTGGTTTAAAATATACACTCTTTTGTGCCTGTCACTTTTAAGTATATTCAGTCTGTTTTTCCTGTGGTGGAAGTTTATTGCTTAAATTTGAAACTTTCAGTTAACTTTTTGCTTCATGTTATCCAAAACGACGAAATACAACAAAAATCAAACCAATAAAGACTGTGCTTGGAAACAATGACTTAACTCCTTTTAAGGATATGCTGTCACATAGCTGCCTATCCAAATCATCAAGTATTTATCCATAAGGATTAGACCATCCTTCTGGCTGGTTCTTAAAACGCCGATGAACCCATAAATATTGCTCAGGGTATTTGCGAATTTGTTGTTCAAATAACTGATTTATTTGTTCAGAAGCTGCATATTCATCTAACGTTGATAATTGACTCATTTCAGGTAAGATTTCAATTCGCCACTGACAAGGTCCGGTTCTGAAACAAAACCAAGGGACAATTTTGACACCTTTTTGAGCCAGTTTATGGGTACCCATTGTAGTGGCTGCCGGCCTACCAAAAAAATCAGCAAATTTAACCTGGTAGGAAAAATTTTGATCGGGTGCATAATACACAGGATGTCCTGACTTAACTGACTCAAGTAAAGCTCTGATGTTTTTTTTGTCTATTAATTTTTCTACAAATGTCAATCGAGCCTGTTCTAAATGGGCTTCTAACAACTTGTTGTTATGTTGTCTGGCTAGCATGTGTCCCACTGGCTTGTTCAGTCCTTTTAAATGATGGTTTAAACCTCGTATACCCCATTCAATTGAAGTGGTGTGACAACTGAGCATCAAACACCCTTGTCCTGATTGCATTACTTTATTCAAGTGCTCCATTCCAACCACTTTAAAACTGCTTTGAACATATTCTTCTTTTGTCCACAATGCAGCCATCATTTCAATCACACCTTGCCCTGTAGATAATAAATTTTGTTTTAACAGATTTTTAGCTTCCTTATTGCTCAACTGTGGAAAACAGAGACCAATGTTGATACGTGCTATGTTTTTACGCTGATTGGGCAGATAATAAAACACACGACCCAATAGACGTCCGATTCGCATCTGTGTACTCAGTTTACGTCTGGCCAACCACTGAGCGGCAGCCACTTGAAAATCAGTCCTTTTTTTGCTGTAACTCATATAATTTTGCGTATTTCATATAAGCATAGTAGCTGTTCAGTGAGGCGTTAATCACGCCAGCCACACCATTAAAAATTTGTCGTTTAATGAAATATTGTCGAAAGAAATAAAAAACAGGATAAATAAACAAACGCACAGCACTGCAGCGTTTTCCGCGTTCGAATTTTTGTTGTGCAGCCAAGGCTGAATACCTGTTAATTTTATCTAATTTCACTTGAATCGAAGTTTCACCATAGTGTTTGAACGGCGCATATATCCGTTTAACCACACCTTCTACTTGAATTGACTCATGGACCAAATCTGGACTCATCTTAGAACAGCTTCGCTTAAATAAACGGATGAACTCATTTCGCTTAACCCATGGGTGTGCCCAATGCCAAAAAACCCACTCTATTCTGGGCATGTTGTACCCATCTGCTTTGGGGGTACCCTGACTCCATTTTTTAAGTTTNTTTATGGCTTTGGGAGTCAAACATTCATCTGAATCTAATAACAACACCCAATCGTTAGCTGCCATATCAATCACATCTTGTTTCTGTTGTGAATAGCCTTTGAATGATTTTTGTACCAATTTAACCACAGAAAATTTTTTAATTATCTCTGTCGTTTGGTCCTCACTGAAGGAATCAAGCACAATAATTTCATCAGCCCAAGTTAAACTCTCTAAACATTTTTCGATGGTCTTTTCAGCATTGAAACTGGTAATTACTGCACTAACTTTTATCATATTTGCTCCCTAAAAACATGGCCACTAACATCCACCACAGACAAATAGACCAGTAGGATGAGAACAATGAATACAATGAAATCACTGGCAACAAGGCAGCCATCAATGACACAGCAAATGGCCACACTGTATTTAATTGAAACAGTTGATTAAAGCGCTTAAAAAGCAAGACAATCAGCAACAGCATGATAATGGCTCCAATTGTACCTGTTTCTGCCAGTATTTCCAGCATCCAGTGATGTGCATGCAAGCCGCTGCCTTGCTGGTTTACCCATACATCATTGGCTTCAGCATAAGCGGTGTATGCTTTTCTGAACGCATGTACACCCACACCATTGACAGGATGCTCCATGTACATATTAAGGGCTGTTTTCCAAATGGGTAATCTATCAGCTAGTGCAAAATCCACAGCATCCATGTCTCCTTGAAATAATTGTACTGATCGATCTACCCTGTTTTGAAAATCAGTGGATGTGAACCACAACAGCGTCGCACCTATTCCTACCAATGTGATGGCTTTGATTAACAAAAGAAAGCGACGACCCTTGACATGATGCCACCAAAACATCATCAAAACAAAAGCAGACATGATCCAAGCCGAACGCGTACCACTTAATACAATTACCAGCACCATTAACGCCACCGCAATCCACCTAAGCCAGGGCCTAAAGCGTGAAACAAAAATCAATACCACGGGTAAGAACAATGCCAATGTTGGACCCAATTTAACGTTTTGACCAAAAACACCTGTTAAACGCCCTGGATAAGATGTCATACCTAACAAATTGACACCTAAGATAGCCTGTACCAGGGCATCACAACCCCAAACAATCATAACAACACTAACCCATTTAATGGTTTGAGATAAGATATATTGATTTTCCACATGGTTCAAAACAACCACTGCCAGCAAATAGAAACGCAAGGAAGATAGGCTGACTAACCAACTCTTTTCCGGCCAAAAAGAGTCCACTGAAGAAATCACTGTTAACGCCAAAAAACCCAAATAGAAATAACTCAGTGGCTTAAACCAAGGTTGTAATTTGATCACATCAAATTGTTTAAACAACTGCACCACACCCCAAATAGATAAAACCAAAACTGGCAATTCTGCCAAACGACCAAATGGCAACAGTGCAATGATTGCAACAAATAACAGCACCATTATTTGACTGGACGCCTGTGGTTTTACAACTGGTTTATTATTCATCTTCAGAATGCATCAACTTGTTATATACACCTATGATTTTATCAAACATGGTTTTATTACTGAATTGATTATGTGGCTTGACCACAGGAGGTTTTGCCAAAAACTGTTTTAATCTATCAGCCAATGCCTCAGTGTCTTCATAAGGGACCAAACCTTCAGGAAATAATTGATTCATCACCTCTGAAACACCACCTATATCAAAGGCCACCACAGGAACGCGCATTGATAACGCCTCTAACACAGTGCGTCCAAAGCTTTCAGGCTTTTTATTGATTGATATTACCAAATCAACAGATGCATATAAGCTTGGCATGTCATTAACAACCCCTAACCAAATAACTTTTTCCGCCAAGCCGAGCGCATTCAACTTTTGGTACATGCGTTCGCTGTACGTGGAATCATTGGGTTTTGCTGTAACTAACAAGTAGCTACCATTTTCGCTGTTTTGCAACCAAGGTATGATGTATTCAAAACCTTTGACTGCACTGAACCTACCAGGTAACAGAATTTTTTTGCCTTGTTTTAATGCAGGATGAATGTCATAAAACGATTTCAACCAATCGACTGAAGTCTTGTGATTATTTACAAATTGTGCATCAATACCNCGATAGATGACTGTTGGCTGATGCTTTAAATATAAACTGAAGTTTTTTAACAAATAATCTTTNGCTGTTTGTGAAACAGCAATGACGTCATCCCCTCTTGCCATGATGGAAGAGTATTTTGTTACCGAATGCAATCCATGTAATGTGGTAACAAAATGCGGTCTGGGCTTTAAACGTTTCAACGCAAAAAAACAAAGCCAAGCTGGTAGCCTTGATCTGGCATGAACAATATCTACATTATTTTCCCGAATGCATTTTCTGAGTTGACGAATTGAAAACAAGGTCAACAATGATTTTTTACCTACATTCAGATTGATGTGCTGTACACCATGTTTAAGCAATTCTGGTACCATGCTACCGCCATTTGAAACCACAATGGGATGATGGCCCTGTTGTTTAAGGTAAATTGAAAACTCTACAGTTCCTCTTTCTACGCCTCCCATGTTCAACATAGGCAGCACTTGCATCACTGCTAAAGGCTTTCTTTTCAGTGGCATCATTGAATGGGCACAGGCGAACAAAGCAAATCATGACCACAAGTAATAAGCATCGAGAATTTCATTAACAATATTCTGCTCAATCAGCATCAAGGATGTATTTAGCACCACAATATTCACATACGGCCTCACCTGTTTTTTCTATAGGTAAAAACACGCGGGGATGAGAGTTCCACAGTACCATTTCCGCAGTGGGACATGACAAAGGCAAATCACTGCGTTTAACATGATATACCTTTTGTGTATTGGCAGCTTTTTTGTTCATGGCTAATCCTAATTAATTGATGGTTAAATATTTTGATAAAGTTTTACTCTAACACAAATCAGAATGTGACCAGTTAAACTCAACATATATTTGCAGAGGCCGTTTTGGTCACTATAATGGGAGATGTATTATAAACTGTGAAATGCATTGAATAAAGTAAATCTATGTTGGGTCTTTTCAGATGGCCAAAAAGGCCATGAAATTCAAAGTACTACATTAGCAACAGCAGTGGCTCACAAACACCTTGTGTTTAATTTCAAATTGAAGCAACCCTGGCTAAGCTTTGCCCCCAGGATGTTNCCCCTGTTTGTAAAAGGCCTTGAATGGCAATCTGACCAACGACCTAATTTTAATGTCCCTGCAGATATTATCATTACCACTGGACGCAAAGCGGCAGCAGTTGGCAAATATATCAAATCAATGTCAGTTCACCACAAGCCACACATACAAATACTCAACCCCAAAGATAATTTACAACACTATGATTTGGTGTTACTGCCTGAGCATGATCAAATCAACGGTAAAAATGTCATCGTTTTCAATGGAAGCATACATCCTTTTAATGCCAACTGGTTTGACCAACATGAACCCAGTTCACCATGGAACAAACGTTTTTTAGCTATCATTTTAGGCAACCCAGCAGCCAGTTATTTCAATAATGATTTTGCCAAAGACATACAACTTATCCGGCAGCACTTTCCAGATCTGGGCCTGTATTTTTGTGGTTCACCACGGCTAAATACACAATTTCAACATCGCATCAAGGAACAAATCACAACTACCGATAAATTTTGGTTCTCATCTGAAGATGGCGCCAACCCCTATCAATTACTATTAAAGCATGCCCATAAGCTGTTCATTACTGCTGACAGTATNAATATGTTAANTGAGGCTGCTGCCAGTAAGCAAGCAGTCAGTATATTAGGCAACAATCACATCACGTCAAGCAAACATTTGAAATTTATAAGCAACAACCAAGAAAGGTTCTGTGAACTGCCTTCCCTGGACAAAGGTGTGGCTCAACCACAAGCCATCGAACAAATTTTAAATCACCACTTAATGAACCGATTAATAAGTGCGTGTTCTTAGAATAAAAAAAAGCAACTCATCGAGTTGCTTTTTTGGATTCACTTAACGGCTTGTTCAATTGGCACTGCAATCCAATACCAAATCACTTAAATCTGATGTACCCATGACCCCAGAACCTCCTGCTTGTATTTCACAGTCATTTCCAGAACCAACGTAACCGTTCTTTTCAATCAAATACGTATCACCTTCTTCGAGACGATAGTCTAAAGTAAAGCCATTTGCATTNCTGGCATCCACCTCAAAACTAGTTACTTCAACTGCACCATTAACAGTTAACTTCAAAAATACTTTGTCTCCAACCCCACCAGGAAAACTTGTGGCTACCCCACTGATGGTAAAAGTAGGATTTAGCAACTCAATGGTTATTGGATTACCAAATACAAAAGTGTCACAACCATCGCCGACTTGAGTACCATTACAACCATTGCCTTGTAATCCACCACTGTCAGTGGCTTTAACTTCAAAAGTGGCCGTACCGGATGTACCTGAATTTGTAATAAACAATAAATCATCATATTGCATATTCGGAGAACTGTTAATAATGTTTAATGACTCACTGTTTAAAATTCCGTTGCTATCAACCAAATTTAAAAACTGAAAGCTCATCAACTGACTTGATTCATTTGGACCTGGTGTTAAATTAGCTAAGAAGTCTGTATAAACTTGATTAAAAGTACTTTGGCTGGCACATCCAACATTACTCTCACCCACACCAGGCGTAGGATTAACGACAATGTGATCACAACTGATGTTAAAAGAGGGTGGGTCATTGATTGGAGTGATGTCTACATTCAATGCCAACTGATTTGAGTTCAACCCAAAATCATCCTCAACTTGAATCAAAATAGATTCGGGATTACCTTGGTCAGTAAACGCATCCGCAACAGGCACAACATCAAAAGTGACTTCGAAGTTACCCACTAAATTTTGTGACACGCTGACATTACTGAAAGTCAGTTTGCCATTGGCTGAAGTGATGGCTTGTTGTAAATATGATACATCAACATTGACACCAGTACTGTCATCAATCACAAATGTCAAACTGGTGGCCTGCGTTTGATCCTCAACTAAANTGACACTGGGTGCATTTAACCAACTGAGTACAGGTGCCGAATTATTGACCACATTGGCTTCATGACTCAAAACCATAACATCAACAATTTTACCTGATTGGTCTTTTACATAAGCGGCTGTTAAAAGTTCAACTGTACTTCCAATTGCTGCATTCGATGAAACTGTTCTGGAAACATCAATTTCTGCAGTATACCCATTGGCAATGGACGCATTTGTTAATTCATTATCGATAGTATCACCATTACAATTGACCGTTGAACCGTTATGGCTGTCGCAATCCCAAAAGTCCACTGAATCAAAATATGCTTGATTTTGAACTGAACTCAAAGGCGCGTATTCTTTGAGATCAAAATTCATTAAAGAATAATAACGATTTTTGATAATAATTTTATAGTCGATGGTTTGACCAGGTGTTACCTCTGTAGGTAAATAGCTGTAACTGAATTCATTGACATCAAAGTCTGTTCTGAAAATCACATCACCATAAGAAACTTTGTCTTTGGTAACACAAGCTGAATTTTGATTGTTAATATCGGCATTCACAACTTTGGTGAAAATATCATAAGATATATTGCCAAGTAATGGCATTGACACACCATCTCCATTGGGATCTATCACGTCTACAACAAATGTGCTTGACGGCAAACTAGTCAAAACAGTGTGACAAACTATGGGTTTCTCAACCAACAGTTGAAGCGAATCACCTACTGTGTCTAAATTGACATTGTCAGAAAGTTCTACGGCGGCTGATCCGTTTACAGAAAGTTTAATTGCGGAGGAAAACGGGGACATAATTAATAAGCCCGTGATAATCAGTGTTTTATTTACAGCGCTGATAATTTGATTCATTTCTATTGGTACCTTAGCGTTAAGTTGAGTTACGTTTTTTTTACAAGTTTGTGGTTTTAATGACGAATTTTACTGTTTTTTAAAAGTTTGGTGTTAAAAGTTTGTTATAACAGATAAATATTAGTCAAAAAAAGCACTTTTTTGTGACCCAACCACTATTTTTAGGTCCATATTATGGCAAGATTGTTGTATATTTGTCAGCTTATTAAATTTTGAGCACACTTTTATGATTAAACAGCTGTTTTTGTTATTGTCAATCCTACTACTTTCATCTGCACACGCCAAATCACCAGACTTGAGCAAAATGACAGAAGATGAAAAACAGGCCACAGGACTCAATAAACTATCAAAAGAGGAGCTCAACGCCCTCAATGAATGGATTAAAAACGAACAAACCAATATTGACCGAACGATAAGAAAACGAAATGCTGGCTTTGAAAATCGCACACAAGTAGCCAGAACTGATATCAGGGCCAAGCTGGAAAGAATGTATGACGACAAATTAGGTAACACTTACTACGAATTAGATAATGGACAAACGTGGAAACGCATTTCAACAGGTTCAATATTCATTAAAGAAGGTGGCCGTCAATTAATCACCATTGAACCCGCTATGATGGGCTCATGGGTGATGAAAGGTGATGGAAACCGAAGTGTTAAAGTCAAACGAATTAAATAAAACAACATCGACATACCCATGAGACACATAATAACCACATTTATATTAAGCACACTATGCACCACTTTAAATGCACAAGTTCCGAACGATATAGGCTTGGAGTTGGTAGGCACTGTTGCTAACAATGTAGGTGTAAGACATGCCGGCGACAACAGCGGTCGTTTATTCGTCATAACACAAACAGGTTATATTCGAATCATAGACAGCCAAGGCAACTTGTTAGCGACCCCTTTCCTGGACATCAACGACAAAGTCAATTCCAGCGGCAATGAACAAGGCCTGCTGGGACTGGCTTTTCACCCAAACTACAGCCAAAATGGACTTTTTTATGTCAACTACACCAAGTCTGGTAGCAATTCTGGAGACACCATCATTGAACGATATCAGGTTTCTGCCGACTCTAATGTTGCCGACGACACATCTGGCACAGTCATCATGCGGGTCATTCAAGACTTCAGCAATCACAATGGCGGCAACATAGCTTTTGGACCCGATGGCTACCTGTACATCGGCATGGGTGATGGTGGCAGTGCTGGAGACCCCAACAGCAGGGCTCAGGACTTAAATGCCGCATTAGGAAAAATGCTCAGAATAGACATTGACAATGACAATGCGCCGAGCCATCCTGCTCCTGTTAGCAATGAATCAGTTTGTCCACAAGACGGTTCCAACTATGCCATCCCAAATGACAATCCTTTCACTCAAACAGCAGGTGCTTGTCCTGAAATTTGGGCTTATGGCCTTAGAAATCCATGGCGTTGGAGTTTTGATAAAACCACAGGCGATTTATTTATAGGCGATGTGGGCCAGAGTGCNTGGGAAGAAATCAATTTCCAAGCTGCCAATGACACAGGCGGATTAAACTATGGCTGGAAATGCAGAGAAGGCTTCCACGCTTACAATGGATGCTCTGACTCTCCGACTTACACCCCTCCCATACTAGAAAAAAGCCATGGCAGCAGCCGTTGTTCAATTACTGGCGGATACAGATACAGAGGCCCTGTTACCAGCATACAAGGTGTTTACATCTACGGTGACTATTGTTCTGGGCAAATCTGGTTTGCAACATTTGACGGCCTTAACTGGAATGAAGATGAATGGAGTATTCCTGGTGGCATTAGCTTTTCATTTGCATTAACCAGTTTTGGAGAAGACCAAGCTGGCCATGTCTATGTCGTTAAGCGCAGCGGTGAAATTTACCGAATTACAGGTGATGTTGTTGATTTGATATTTGAAAATGGTTTTGAAAACAAACTCATGGTATCAAGAAGCTGGTAATACCCAACTTCTTGATATTTTTTATTGATTCAAACATTGAACCTAAAATGCAGGATATCACCTTCCTTTACAATGTATTCTTTACCTTCCAAACGTAACTTACCAGCCTCTTTACAACCTGACTCTCCCTTGTATTGAATAAAGTCTTCAAATGCCATGGTTTCAGCACGGATAAAACCTTTCTCAAAATCCGTATGAATCACACCGGCTGCTTGTGGCGCAGTCGCTCCTTTTACAAAAGTCCAAGCACGCACCTCCTTAACACCCGCGGTAAAGTAAGTTTGCAGCCCCAGCAATTCATAACCTGCACGAATCACTCGGCTTAAGCCAGCTTCTTCCAAACCCATTTCAGACAGAAACTCCTCCTTGTCTTCATCATCTAATAGTGCAATTTCAGCTTCAATCGCTGCACAAACTGGAACCACCATAGCGCCTTCGGCTTCAGCAAATGCATTCAACTGGTCGAGCAATGGATTGTCTGAAAAACCTTGATCATCAACATTTGCAATATACATCATTGGCTTGGCTGTTATGAAACTAAACTCTTTTACATTCTGCCATTCATCTTCAGTCAAATCCAGGGTTCTTAAGGCCAAACCTTCAGACAAATGATTGACTATTTTTTCCAATACCGTCGCCCTTTTGATGGCTTCTTTATCTCCAGAACGAGTTTTCTTTTGAGTTCTCACCAAAGACTTTTCTGCAGACTCAAGATCAGCCAATGCCAACTCAGTATTAATGGTCTCAATATCTGACAAGGGATTGATCTTGCCATCTACATGAATCACATCATCATCAACAAAACAACGAGCCACATGGGCAATGGCATCAGTTTCACGTATGTGAGATAAAAACTGATTGCCCAAACCTTCACCCTTTGATGCACCAGCAACCAAACCAGCAATATCAACAAATTCCATGGTGGTTGGAATGGCTTTTTGTGGCTTAACAATCTCAGACAGTTGATTCAAACGCTCATCAGGCACTTCCACTATTCCTACATTCGGATCAATGGTACAAAAGGGGTAATTTTCAGCTGCAATTTCAGCTTTAGTTAACGCATTGAAAAGTGTTGACTTACCTACATTGGGCAATCCAACTATGCCACATTTAAAACCCATGATACATTCCAATCAAAAAAGTGGCGCGATTTTAACACAAGCGTGAAAAAAAGTTTATTTGAAATCGCTTAAGTCCTATAATATCGACCATTATTCATTTAAAAAAACTCAACACATGTCAAAACTAAGCCAAGAAGAAATATCAGAAATTAAAGACCACTTTGACTTTTTTGATAAAGATGGCAGCGGCCTCATCGACCTTGAGGAATTTTGTCAATTACTGAAAGTTTTGGCACCTGAAGCCAGTCAAGAAAATGCAACCAGAGGTTTTGAAACCATCGACATTGATCAAAATGAACAAATCGATTTTGATGAATTCTTAGAATGGTGGAAAATGAATTGGACCGTTTTCTAGTTAAAACAACTCAAGTTCGACTACCAAATATATCAGTCCCTACCCGCAACATGGTTGAACCAGCCTCAATNGCCGCTTCCAAATCATTGCTCATACCCATTGATAATGTATCAATCTGGCNGAACTGAGATTTTAACCGTTCAAAGACTTGACGAACTTCAGCAAAATTAGCGGCTTGGACAGCTTTGTCATTGCTGGGTGGAGGAATACACATAAGACCCCGAAGTTGCAACCGCGGCAATGAGCTTATGGCTTCTGCCATTTCAAATATCAAACGGGTATCAGCACCTGACTTAGAAGCTTCATCGCCAACTTTATATTGCAACAAAACCTGAAGTGGATTGAAATTCAATGGTCTTTGCTCATTTAACCGCAACAAAATTTTCATCCTATCAACTGACTGAACCCAATCAAAATTTTCCGCGATGGGCTTGGTTTTATTAGACTGAACGGGACCAATGTAATGCCATTGAATCGCCACATCACTTAATGCTTGTATTTTGCCAAGCGCCTCTTGCACATAACTCTCACCAAAGGCCAATTGGCCCAATGACACCAAATCCCTGATTTTTTCTGCACCATGTCTTTTACTAACAGCCAGTAAGACCGGTGATTTGTCTCTGCCAGCCACTTGGGTGGCAATCTTGATTCTTGCCTGTACCGCCTGGAAATTTAATTCAACGTCTTTCATTAAAACCAAAGATTCAACTTTAACTTAGGAAAGGCAATCATATCAAAAAGGCGGCTCAAAATACATTTCACCGACAAGGAAAAAGACACAACGGTAACTAATTAGAAAAAAACTGATTTTACCTTTGCAATTAAAGTAAAAAACATTAAAATACGCGGTCTTTTTACNAGCAGCTCTATGGGTTGCTGAAACAACACAGTTTAGCCCAAAGGGCAACATAAATGGAGACACAAAACTTATGCCTAGTGTAAAAGTTAGAGACAATGAACCGTTTGATTTCGCTTTAAGACGTTTCAAACGTGCTTGCGAAAAAGCAGGCATTTTAGCAGAATCACGTAAACGTCAGTATTACGAAAAGCCAACTCAAGAAAGAAAAAGAAAAAAAGCGGCTGCCGTTAAACGTTTACAAAGACGCGTCGCTAAAGAAGGCATTCCAAGAAGAATGTATTGATTGTTAATTCAATTATTTAAAGAAACCAATAGCAAGGAACCCTCATTATGATGCTGAAAGCTCAAATAATGAATGACATGAAATCTGCAATGAAAGCCAAGGATAAAGAATCCCTTGGCACCATACGCATGNTGACTGCCGCCATCAAACAAGTTGAGGTGGACGAACGTCGTGAACTCACTGATGCTGATGTACTTGCCATTGTTAGTAAAATGATTAAACAGCGCAAGGACGCTGCTGAACAATTCGCTCAAGCCGATCGTACTGATTTACAAAGCAAAGAGCTGGCTGAAATCACAATCATTGAAAAATACCTACCAGAACAACTTTCTAAACAGGAAATCACCACCATTGTTCAAGATATTATCAGTGAAACTGGCGCCAGTGGCATGCAAGACATGGGTAAAGTAATGGCATTGACTAAAGAAAAAGTAGCGGGTCAGGCCGACATGGGTCAAGTGAGCCAAATCGTTAAGGCCACTTTATCATAACGTTTTTCTGTTGTAGAATTTTCAGTTTGATTGAATAACAAACTGTGGCTTCGATACCAAATGACTTCATTGAAAGCTTATTAGATCGCATAGACATCTGCGACGTTATCGGTGCACGCGTGCAATTGAAAAAAGCCGGTAAAGACTTTTCAGGCCTTTGTCCTTTTCACTCGGAAAACACACCTTCTTTCACTGTCAGCCAACAAAAACAGTTTTACCATTGTTTTGGCTGNGGNAAAAATGGCAGCGCCATTGGTTTCATGATGGAATATGAAGGTTTAGACTTCGTTGATGCAGTCAAAGATTTGGCTCAAATGGCAGGCATGCAAATACCTGAACAAGCCAACCATCACAATCACAAATCCAATACCAACCTGTACGCCATTACGGAAAAAGCATCACGAATATTTCAGCAACAACTTAAATCATCTTCAACTGTAATTGACTATTTAAAAAATCGACACATCACAGGTGAAATCAGCCGACGATTTCAATTGGGTTATGCTGCCAACCAATGGGATGGCTTGATGAAACGGTTTGATAACAATGAGCAAGTTCTACTTAAAAGAACTGGACTGACCACTGAAAATGACCAAGGAAAAGTTTACGACAAGTTCAGAAACAGACTGATTTTCCCCATTCATGATAAACGTGGTCGCATCATAGCATTTGGCGGCCGTGCCATCGAAGCAGACCAAAAACCAAAATACCTCAACTCACCAGAAACAGCGTTATTTCATAAAGGTAATGAACTATACGGCTTACACTTGGCGAGAAAACACAGCAATGAATCTTTTGTATTGGTTGTTGAAGGTTATATGGATGTTATTGCATTACATCAAAATGGAGTCTCCAATGTGGTTGCCACATTGGGCACTGCNACATCTACACAACACATCACCACTTTATTCAAATACTGGGAACACATAGTCTTTTGTTTTGATGGTGATAATGCGGGNGTCCAAGCCGCAGAAAAAGCACTCAATACCGCTTTACCTGTTTACCTTGATCACAAAACCATTGATTTTTTATTCCTGCCACAAAAGGAAGACCCAGACAGTTACATCAACACCCATGGAGCCGCTGCTTTTCAAGAACTGATAACACAAGCCACACCACTGTCTGAATTTTTAATTCAAATTGTCAGCAAAAACATCAACACCAAAAGTATTGACGGCAAAGCCCAACTTTTTGACAAAGCGCAACCCTATGTTTCACAACTGCCCAAAGGCAATTTCAAACAGATGCTAAACAAAAAAATTGCCCAACTGGCCGGTGTCACATTATCAAAACAGAACAATTCACCCCAAAACAAACAACAAAAACAAATTTTAAATGACAACCCNTTGCGAAAACTCATCAGTTTGTTGCTAAATTCACCAAATTTATGCGAAAAAATACCCAATGAGCTTAACTTACAAAGTTTATCGTTTAAAGGTGTTGAAATTATTGATAAAATCGTTGAAATTTTCCATGCTAACCCCCAAATTAAGTCAGCGGCGATGTTGGAACATTTCAGAGATTCTGACTACCGTCAATTTTTAGGCTATCTGATGAACATGCATGATCATTTAGATGATGAACAAAAGAACCTTGAATTTGATGACTTAATCAATTATTTGATTAAATTGACCTCTCAATTAAAGATTAACCGTCTTAGAGAGAAGCAGCTACAAATCGGTTTAAGTAGCGAAGAAAAACAAGACCTGGTGCACTTATTGCGCCACATAAACAAATAGAAAATTACGATATGGCAACTCAAAAACAGACATCACAGATTAAGTTATTAATTCTTAAGGGCAAAGANCAAGGCTACCTCACTTATGCAGAAGTGAATGACCACCTTCCTGATGACATCATTGAAACGGATTCGGTTGAAGACATCATTCAAATGATTAATGACATGGGCATTCAAGTGCTAGAAGAAGCACCTGATGAAGACAGTATCATTCTCAATGACTCAACTGCAAAAGAAGACGATGACACAGCTACAGAAGAAGCAGTTGCCGTTTTGTCAGCGGTTGATCCAAGTATTGGTCGAACCACAGATCCAGTCAGGATGTATATGCGTGAAATGGGTTCAGTAGAACTGCTCGAACGCAAAGACGAAATCGCCATTGCACAACGCATTGAGCGATGTGACCATCTGATTATGGAATCATCTTTTATGTTTCCCCAAACCATCAAAACAGTTCTGGAATTTTACCAAGATGTTTTGGATGAAAACTTGAAAATTGAACAGTTCATTACTGACATTTATGATCCGCATACAGAAGCCATCATCCCTAAAGTAAAAAAACCCACCGATCCGGTAGATGAAGATGAAGATGAGGATGAAGAAGAGCTTGTTGACCAAGGACTGGATTTTGATGAAGTCACAAAACGCATCAAAGCTGTAGAGAAACTATTCAATAAATTCACCGAATCTGTTGAGACATCAGGTATTGGTGATAAAAAACAAAAAAATATCATGCGTCAAATTGCAGATATTTTGGTTGAATTTAAATTTTCACCCATCACCATGCAAGACATTATTTTTGATGTNAAAAGCGTACAAGATGAAATCAGAAAAGTGGAACGAAAAATTCTGGATATAGCTGTCAATCAATGCAAATTGTCCAGACAAGTGTTCATCCGCTCATTCATGAACAAAGAAACAGATTTAACTTGGGTAGACAATCACATCAAAGCAGGCGGTGACTCTGTTACCATGCTGGAAATATACAAAGATGAGATCATTGGTTTACAGAATAAATTAATCAGAATTGAAAAAGTTTACTCATTGTTAATTCCTGAAATCAAAGCAATCAATAGAAACATCACTGTTAATGAAGCCAAATCAAGAAGGGCTAAAAAGGAAATGATTGAGGCCAACTTACGTCTGGTTATTTCGATTGCTAAAAAATACACCAACCGTGGTTTACAATTCTTAGATTTGATTCAAGAAGGCAACATTGGATTAATGAAGGCAGTGGAAAAATTTGAGTACCGACGCGGTTATAAATTCTCGACCTATGCGACTTGGTGGATCAGACAAGCCATCACCCGCTCTATCGCTGACCAAGCCAGGACCATACGTATTCCTGTACATATGATTGAAACCATCAACAAATTAAATCGTGTTTCAAGACAACTGTTACAAGAAAAGGGTCGTGAAGGCACACCTGAAGAAATTGCTGAAATCATGGAAATGCCAGTAGGCAAAGTCAGGAAGGTCATTAAAATTGCCAAACAACCCATATCTATGGAAACACCAATCGGTGATGATGAAGATTCCAGCTTGGGAGATTTTATTGAAGATGGCAACATCTTATCGCCACTAGAGTCAACCACTGCAAATGGNTTAACCAATACAGTAACCAACCTGTTATCAGGTCTGACGCCAAGAGAGGCTAAAGTGCTGCGTATGCGTTTTGGTATTGACATGAACACAGACCACACCTTAGAAGAAGTGGGCAAGCAATTTGATGTAACCAGAGAAAGAATCAGACAAATTGAAGCCAAAGCTCTGAGAAAATTAAGACACCCTTCTCGTTCTGAACAATTGAGAAGTTTTATGGATTTAAACTAATCCATATAAAACAACTTGTTGAATTTAAAGGCCTCATTATTGAGGCCTTTTTTGNTTTATTTCACCACCACAACTTTGGCTTTGATTTGAGCCAATTGCTTGTAACGCTCAATTGATTTCTGTTCCAACGTTTTACGAATGCCCTCTTTAACGTTTTCAAAAACGGGTAATGGCANTTTTCTCTTGTCTTCCAAATACAATACATGAGCGCCAAACTTACTGATAACAACCTGATCATAAACGTTTTTAGGCTGGAGCTTTTCTAATGGTGCATGAAATGCTTCTGGTACCTGCCTGACATTAACCCATCCAATGTCGCCTACATTTTGAACCGCTGCATGGGCTGATAAATAGTCAGCTTCAAGTTGTAAATAATTTTCACCTGCAGTGATAGCATCAAGCACCTTCAATGCTTCTACCTCATCTTTAAACAANAAATGATGGACCTTATATTCAACGCCTTTGAGCTCTCTGGTAATTCTGTTATATTCTGCTTTGATGTCCGCATCGGATACTGGATGAGACGCCAAATAAGCTTGTACAGCTAATTGGGCCAAAGCCTGACCTTCCAAAAGCTTAATTGACAANCGTTGTTCATCACTTAAAGACAAGCCTTCTTTTTTTGCTTGATGCACCAAAGACTGTTGTTTTATCAAATCATCCAAAGCTTGATCTAATTGGGCTTTATTGGGTTGACTGATGCCCAAGTTAACCATATACGCTTGTAGTGTTTTTTCAGTAATGGCTGTTTNACCCACCCTAACCAACACTTTAGAAGTGTCGTTCAATGATGATTCATTGTTGTTACAAGCGCCTAAAATAAGGACCATAAATAGAATCGAAAGACTTCTCATAATACTTCCTCAGTTGTTTTTGCATCTACTTCTAATGCATGAATTTCACCACCATCAAATAAATCTCCAAGTTGTTGATAGACCAAGCGATGCCTCTTGATTCTGTTCATTCCAACAAATTGGTCAGTCACAACAAAAACAGCAAAATGACCACCGCCTGACTTGGCCCCTTCATGACCCACATGCAGGTGACTGTTATTTTTGACTTCAACTTTTTGGGCACCCCAATTTAACAAAGCTTGTTCAATTTTAAATTGTGTGGTTTCGTGTTTTTCCATGATTGAATGTGGCATGACAAGCCTCTTATTATAACGTACAATAAGCTGTTTTGAGCCAATATATCTGTTCCTTAAACATGTCAATTGCAAAAATATACCACAACCCTCGCTGTTCAAAATCACGTGCCACTTTGGCATTGTTAGAAGATTTACACACCAACATTGAAGTCATCAAATATTTAGAAACGCCGCCCAAGCCGGACGAGATAAAGCGACTACTCAAAGCGTTAAAGCTATCGGTTCGTGATATTTTAAGAAGCAATGAAGCAGACTACCGCGAATGCGGTTTTTCAAACCCAGAACTCACTGAACAAGACTTAATTAATCTATTAAACAAACACCCTAAGGTCATGGAGCGGCCCATAGTCTCCTATCAAGGTCATGCCGTTATTGGCAGACCACCTGAAAATGTAAAGGAATTATTTAATGACTAAAGTTTTGGTTTTGTATTACTCTAAAAGAGGCAATACTCAAAAAATGGCACGTTTGATGTCCAGAGGTATTGAGTCAGTAACAGATTGTGAAGCCATCATACGAACTGTTGAATCAGANTTACCTGAAGCTGAAAAACCCAATGATGCCATCATATCTGAACAAGACATGATTGATTGTGATGCCATAATTATTGGCAGTCCCAGTTACTTTGGCAACATGGCTTCACCTTTAAAAAAATTCATNGATACCACTGGAAACTTATGGTTTTCAGGTGTCATGGAAGGTAAACCAGCAGGTGTATTTGCTACCGCATCTTCGCTGCATGGTGGACAAGAAACCACACTCATTAACATGATGATTCCCTTACTTCATTTTGGCATGGTCATTGTTGGCCTGCCCTACTCAGAAAAATCATTGTTATACACACAATCCGGTGGCTCTCCCTATGGCGCCACCCATTGGGCAGAAATTGAATCCAATAGAAGCATAGACAAAAATGAAAAACAGTTGTGCATGGCACAAGGAAAACGCATTGCTGAATTAGCCAAACGCCTAAAGGCTTCTGCTTAATAATCAATCAAAAAAACACACCAATCCTTGCTGAGCCTAGCCAAGAAGCTGGGATTGCTTGATAAAAAACCAATGCCAATAATGCATGTGAAAAGGTATTTACATACATGTTTTTATAACGTAACCAACTCCATGACCACAATATGCCACTTAATAAAGTTGCCAACATCAACAAATGATTGGGTGCATGAATACTTGAGAACAACACCCCAACCAAACAGGCTGTCATAAATTTTGACGTTCCTAGGCGCTGGTAAAAGTATGTACTTACCACAGGGCCAAGCATCAGCTGTTGCACCCATGCCCAAATCAGATATTGTGGAAAATAACGAATAAATTCCAACTGCCAACCACTGAAATAAATCAACACAACCGCCAAGGACATACTGACACCCCACAACCAAAGCACACCATCTTTTGGCCACAAAAAGTGTCTTCTGTAGACAATCAACAACGACACAAACCCCAACATCAAAGGCCCATTAAACCATTTGAAGTATTGACCAAACCAAGGCTGATGAAGCAGACTCACAACAACAAAAAACAATGTGATGAGCAAGTAACTAAAACTTTGTTTGTATTCACTCATGGATGTCAACGCAAAAAGACAAAACACCCATGCTGCCAGCAACCAAATGTCAGCCGGACGCTGACTGAAAGGTGAAAAATAAAGTTGTTTTAAATTACCTGCATATTGATATTGTTGCTCATGTTGTTTGATTCGGTTAGTGAAGTGGCATGACAACGTAGACTCAAACTCAGACTGGCACAAAACCCCTTGTGGCGGATTATCCAAAACCGTTTGATTTAAGGTAACCGACTTAACCAGTAATGAATCAGGCTTTTTTAAATAAAACCGCATCACCAATGCATCCAACGCACCCAAATCTGACCATGTCTTAATTGTTTTAGAGGATGCCCCTAATGTTGTGTCAGTAAGCTGCCATTGAATAGAATTCAAATCAAAAGTAGGCTTGTTTGAGAATAATTCGATATCAGCTGAACCATAAAATATGGGCTCCATTTGATTTGAGAATTCAAACTTAACATGAACTTGATTTTGTTTATCATCTGGAAGAATTAATTCCAAAGACAACGTTTGTTGAATCATTGGGTCAATGATTCGTCCCTGCAAATTCAGTGACATTTCAGCGGCTCGTTGTGTACTTAATAGGCCGGATTTTGTGACTTGCCAATCATCACTGAAATCACTGACTAAGTCACTTTCATTACTTAATTCCCAGTGGTAATTTAAAGATTTTTGCATGATTTTTTGGCTTGTGACGTGATTATTTTTGTTGATTTTTTTTATCACATAGTCATGCGCAAAACAAACGACCAACAGCCAAACCAAAAACAAAGTGAGATAATTGATAGGCTTAATCAAAACTGACCTCATTATTTGAAGTGTATGTATGTTGTAATGTCTTCACAAATCAGGCTAGCTATTGGATGGCGAGAATACTGTATTCTATGATTTATGACCGAGAGAATAAATAAAAATTACCAGCATATTGATACAGGCTGTTCAGGGACACAAAAGCACACCAACAACTCACCTTACGAAACCTCCTCTAATGACGCTAATTAAATCAAGGTATTTGAAAACCAATGACTCTTAAATACTCACACAGTTTAATTAACGGCAGGCCCATTAAGGCACTGGGATCGGTAGACTGCACCGACTCAAACAAACTTAACCCCAATGACTCAACTTTAAAAGATCCAGCACAGTTCAATGGCATTTCCTTTTCAATGTATCGACGAATTTCATGATCTGTTAAACAACGAAATTTAACCACTGTTTGATCGGTATGCCTTAAACAGGAACCTTCAGGCGTTAACACGGTTAAAGCCGTATAAAATATGACACTGTTAGATGAATATTTGTGTAACTGCTTGACTGCTAGCTCAATTGACCCAGGCTTGCCGTATATTTCACCTGCGTAAGTACACACTTGATCACTACCTATCACACAAGCGTCAGGAAACAGTGATTGAACCTTAGTTGCTTTTTCTTTAGCTAACCGATGAACCAGCTCACTCGCAGTTTCATTCTCTAATTGAGACTCATCAATTCCTGCAGGCGCTACATGAAAATGTAATCCCAAGGCATCCAATTGTTGCTTTCTGTATTGGGAGCCCGATGCGAGCACAAGTTGTGGTAACTCAATCATTATTTAACACCAATAATTCAGCTTCAAAAGCCTGTAGCTTTTGCAGGTGCTGATCACTTTTTAGCACAGGATTTGATGCCAACAATACGCTCACTTTTTCAATGCCTTGCTGCGCATGTTCGGTGTCTTTAATTGCTAAATAGAAAGCTATATTTTTAAGCATTTGACTTAAGGTTCTTGGTGATTTTTCAGTTAACAAATCAATCGCCAATTGCAGGCTTTTTTCTTTGTATGATGCGGCAACTTTTGGCTCGTCATTCTGCAAATACAAATCCGCCAAGGTGTTATAGGCAGTAATCGCTCTTTCGTTGTCATCACTCCAGCTGTCATCCTGAATGACTTGTTCAAGCAATTTAATTGCCCTTGGAAAATCTGCCTGTTTTTTATATATACTTGCTAACGTAAAATGTGCACCTACTGTTAATGGATGGGCCGTTCCTAGGGCCATTATGGCAGTGTCTAACAGCGTTTCCCCAAGTGTTTGGGCTTCAGCCAAACGCCCCACATCTCCATAAAGACGTGCCAAAATAGCTTGTGAATATATCGTTGACTTATGAGACTTCCCCAGTACTTCAGTTTGCTTTTTAAATACGGGCTCAATGATTTCTATGGCTTCATCAAAACGCTGTGACATGTTCAGCAATGCGGTTAAATTTGTTTTCACATCCCACGAATCCGGATGCTCACTACCCAAAACTTGATCAAACAGCATAGATGCTTGTTTCATTTGCTCTAAGGCCGTTTCAATTTCACCATTCACATACGACAGAACTGCCACTAAATTTAAAGCTCTGGCNGTGGTTACATGATATTTACCATTCAGCTCAGTTGATAAGCTCAATGCCATGTTGGCATACAGTTTTGCTGCTTCAATTTCACCAACTGAACGATTGGTTCCTGCTCGGCTTAAATAAGCCTGAATTAAAAAAGGATGTTTATCCCCCAGCACTGTTTTGATGTTTTCAATCAACTGTTCTGAATATATATTGGCTTGATCATAGTCACCAATGTCATTATGAATTTCTACCAAATCATTTTGAATGCCCAAAATAACTGTACTTGTCGGTGCCAATTGCTGTAGTCCAAAGGCCAACAGTTGCTCTAGTAAATCCGCTGCTGCCTCAGTCTCTGATTTCAGAAACATGACATTTGACAATTGGCGACCTGCTTCAAGATAACCTTTGATGTTCTTTTGTTGCTGAAATAGCTGCTGAGCTTTACGAGCATGCTGCTCAGCGGCCTCATATTGTGCATCATAACCAGTCAAAATTGACTTCATTAACAACAATTCAGACATCAACTCATGTTGAGGTGACATTGACTCCTCTAACAGCGCTAACCTCTGTTTGGCTTTTGCATAATCACCAACTGCAACCAAGGTTTTTACCATCCCCATATTGGCATCATTGGCCTGCCTGTTGATAGCCAAAGCCGCTTCGAAAGAATCACTGGCTTTTTGACTCAATCCCAGTTGTAATTGAGCTTGCCCCATAGCCGTTAATAATTCCGCTTTGATGTTTGTATCGTTAAACTCTTTGGCTTTTATTTCTGCAAAAGCTTGGGACAAAAGGTCTTTAGCCAGTATTTTTTCACCCAAAGCTTCATCTGGATTAACCACTGAAAACACACCCAACATAAAGTTTTTAACTTCTTTTGCCTTTGCGGCTTCAGCCTGTGTTTTTTCCACCTGTNTGCCCATCAAGACGACACCCAGCACAATCATCACCACTAATGTACACAAGGTAGCAAACAATGCACTGCGCCTGACAGCAAACTTCTTAATGCGGTACATCCAAGAATCGGGCGTAGCCTGTACAGGCTTTTGCGCCAACCATGCAGATAAATCATCAACAAACATATCCATATTACGGTACCTTTTCAATGGATCTTGTTGTAAAGCTCGATTCAATATATTTCTTAAATCCCGATCTTTAACTTGAGTTCTCAGCAGCTGCCAAATATGTGCTTCGTCGCCAGTACACGATTTTAGTAGACGGTCAGCGGGTAAGGGCAAATCATCAATAATTAAAGACAGACAGACTGCAGCCAAAGAAAAAACATCAGTCGACACTGAAATAGGCCCCGAATTGATTTGTTCAGGTGCAGCAAAAGAGGGCGTTAAAGCCAAAATGGTGGTTTTTTGTGGTGCTTCTTCGGTGGTCATTAATTTAGCTATACCAAAATCAACCACTTTTAATTGACCACTGTCATCAATTAATAAATTAGAAGGCTTGATNTCACGATGAATGATTAAATTATTGTGCGCATAGGCAATCGCTTTTGCAGCCGATAAAATCCACTTAACGGTTTGTTTGACACTGGCCTGATGGGATTTAACATACACATCAATGTCTTGGGCTTTGCCAATCAGCTCCATCACAATATATGGCACACCTTGCTCACTGCTTCCTCCATGATGCATGTTAACAATATTAGGGTGTGATAATCCAGATAAAACCTCTTGTTCAATCGAGAAGCGATTGAGCAATATGGGTGATACACCTATGCGATTAAACAACTTAATAGCTACCGGCTTCTGTGATTCCGTTCCTACCCTTGTGGCCTCAAACACCTTAGCCATGCCACCGACACCCAGCTCCTTAAGCAATACGTATCCATCAACTTGATCACCAACTTTGTAATCAATCAACGACAGGTTTTCAAGCTGGAAATTAGCACCTACCTGCTGTTTAAAGTACTGGCTGGATTGACTTCCCGAACTGACTAAGGAAAGTACCAAACTCTTCAGTTCGTCATTCAAATCANCCATTTGGCTTAACTGAGACAACGCCTCTGAAACAGTCAAATCCATCAGTTGTGNATAAATCTGATTGGCACGTTTCCATTGTTCAATATTGACTTCAGTCANCGACGTCACCTTTGTTAATTTCTAGCATGGCCATCATCAAAGCCTTTGATTGTTTCCACAAACGCATGACCTGTCGNTCTGACATAGACAAGGTAGCCGCAATTTCTTTGAATGTTAAGTTGAATATTAACTTGTACTGTAAAACCTCAGACAACCTGACATCCACTTTTTCAACCTGGCCTAACATCTTATCAACTTCAATTAGTTTAAAAGAAACATCCTCATCACCAACATATTCAGTGATGTTGCCTTTGACTTGTTGTGCATTGCGCTTTTNACTGGATTTTGACCTCAANGTATCAATTAAAAACAANCGCATTGATNTAGATAAATAATTCAAAAAATGCCGCTTATTTTCTACTGTTAAGTCCTTGTTTTGTAACAGTTTCAAATAACACTCATTGGCTAAAACGGTAGGTGTAATGGTTTGACCTGTGTTGATTTTATTTAATTGAAACCCAGCAATGACTTTAATCTCTGCATACAACAATGAAAACACTTGGTCTATAACTTGTTTGTTTCCAGAACTCAGTTGGTTTAATAATACAGTAACCTGTTTCACTGACATAAAGTATAGATGCTTCGACTAAAGTGTTTATTCTATCACTTTCAATCTTTTTATATTGTGTCGCAGTTATTAATTCAGCACATGACTCACAGCTTTCTGACAAAAACATTTTTACCTTAAAGTCAGCAACAATCAACAGATGGCCAAAATGTCACTTTAAAACAGGTCATCATAATCAGCCTTAGTTTCCTGATCATTTTCATCTGGCAATTCGCCCACTTTGAAATATTCTAATATGCCGTTAGGTTCACCTGGTTTTAATAATTTACCACTGTCTCGATCCACTCGAGCACTGACAATCCCAGGTGGAATTGGGCGCATGTATTCAGGTTCATCTTTCAATGCAACAGCCATGTAATCTACCCATATAGGCAAAGCCACTCGCCCACCCACTTCACCACGTCCCATGGGTTGCGGGGTATCGAACCCAACCCAAACATTGGTTACAACATGGCGTTGATAGCCATTAAACCAAGCATCAACTTGTTCATTGGTAGTACCTGTTTTTCCAGCCAAATCTTTACGTTTGAGCGCCAATGCCTTGGTTCCTGTACCTCTATTTATCACGTCTTTCATGAACGTTTCAATGATGAATTGATTTTCAGCTGGAATGACTCTGGGAGCGGGTCTGATTTCATTAAGCTGATCAGTCTTGTCATCATCTTGAACCCATCCCAATGAGTCTTTAGCTTCCACCGCTTCTGTTAAGTTCTCATCGTCAGTTGCTGTAGTGATCTGGCATTCTGGACAAACCACCACACCTTGATGGTTATAAACAACTTCACCAGCTTGATTGGTGATGCGTGTAATTAAATGCGGTTCAATTAAATAGCCACCATTAGCAAAAACGGAGAATGCACGACTCATGTCAATGATTGGCACATTTGGACTGCCCAACGCAATGGATAAGTCAGCTGGGACATCACCAGGATTAAAACCAAATTTAAGAATGTGATTCCTGCCGTTGCGAATACCTATTTGTCGCAGCACACGAATAGACACCAAGTTTCTAGATTTGACAATGCCTTCGCGTAAACGGGTTGGCCCAAAGAATTTTTCACTGTAGTTTTCTGGTCGCCAAGTCCGCTCCAACTGATCGTCCTGAAAGACAATGGGGGCATCATTGATGATGCTGGCTGCATTCAAGCCATGCTCCAATGCACCAGAGTAAACGATGGGTTTAAAGCCGGAACCTGGCTGTCGTTTGGCTTGAGTTGCTCGATTGAATTTACTTAAATAATAATCAAAACCACCAACCAAGGCATAAATCCCTCCATTATCAGGATTTAAACTCACCAATGCACCTTGAACTTCTGGAATTTGACTCAACTCAAACTCACCACTTTCCCCTCTTTTAACCATCACCACATCACCCACTTTAAGGATTTCGGTTAAATCTTTGGGTTTGTTTCCCACTCGGTAATTATCAATGTGGGGAACTGCCCACTGACTGCTTTCAAAACTCAAAGCAATGTCTTGCCCATCTCCCAATCGTGCCAGACTGGCAGCTTCATCGACTTCCAACACCAGTGCTGCTTGCAAGCCGCCAGGTTGTGGGAAGCCACTCAGGTCTTTGGTGATTTTTTCTAAATCAAATTCACCGCTGAGGTCATAATGTTGTAAAGCACCACGGTACCCATGACGACGATCATAAGCATGCAATCCATTTCGCATCGCCTGTTCAGCGGCCACTTGCTTACTTGAATCAATGGTCGTAAAAACATCATAACCATCGGTATAGGCATCATCACCAAACTGTTCTATCATTTGAGTTCGCACCATTTCAGCCACCCAAGGCGCATTCAATTCAACCACAGGTTGATGAACGAAAGCCTTGTCTTCTTCGGCCACCGCTTCATCATGTTGTTTTTGATCGATAAAGCCCAAATCCAACATCCGACCCAAAACATAATTGCGTCTTTGTAAAGCCCGTTCTGGACTGGTCACTGGGTTAATGCGTGAGGGCGCTTTAGGCGGTGCTGCCAACATGGCCGATTCTGCCAAAGTTAATTCATTCAGTGTTTTACCGTAATAAACTTCAGCAGCAGCTGCCACACCATAAGAGCGATGACCCAAGGCAATTTTATTCAAATACAACTCTAAAATCTCATCTTTTGAAATGGTTCTTTCCAATTTAACAGCCAAGAACAATTCTTTAATTTTACGGCTCCATGTTTGATCCAGGGTCAGAAAAACATTTCGCGTTAATTGTTGCGTAATGGTTGAACCACCGCCCTGTTTTTCACCAGTAGTCACAATTTGCCACACAGCACGCATGATGCCTTTGATATCAAAACCTGGATGAGAATAAAAGCTGGAATCTTCTGCAGCGATATACGCCTGTTTCACTTGCTTTGGAATGTCCTCAATTGAAACNGGAATTCGTCGTTTGGTACCAAANACAGAAATCAACTTACCATCTGCAGAAAAAACCCGCANCGGAACCTGCAAGCGGTATTCCTTAATAGACTCCACTGATGGCAACTCTGGTTCATAGTGTTTGTATAAGGCATATAACAGCACCACGCCCAGTACCGCAAACATAAAGCCTAATTTGGTCATGAACCAAATAAATTTTAGCAACTTCCTCATGTTAATTATCCAACACGCTTTGATTTCAATTAAAGACCGAACATTATACAATGAATGCAGTCAGAACCATCATTTGACCACTAAAGTTCAATAAAATTTACTTTTAATACCTATGAAACAAAAACAAATCATTATCGTTGAAGATGAAACAGACCTTTTGGCCAATTACCAAGCCACACTTGAAAAACATGGTTACCAAGTGAAAGGGCTAAATACCTTACAACAAGCCGAAGCCTACTTCACCAACCACAGTGCAGATTTGGTTATTCTTGACGTTGGCCTAGGCACCCACCCAGATGCTGGGTTTCAACTGTGTCAACAACTCCGTCAACAATCAGCCACCTTACCCATTTTAATGCTTTCGGCTCGCGATGATGAGATCGATGTGGTCTCTGGTCTGCGCTTAGGGGCTGATGATTACTTGAGCAAAGACATTTCAATGCCACACCTGCTGGCCCGTGTTGCTGGTTTATTTCGTCGCCAACAAGCCAGCCAATCAAACCAACAAGACAATGAATTTGCCAAAGGTGATTTGCGTTTACTGATTGATAACTTACAACTGTTTTGGCAACAACAACTGGTGGACCTGACAGTCACGGAATTTTGGATGGTACAGTCATTGGCGCGCTACCCTGGTCAAGTTAAAACACGTGAGCAATTGATGCATGATGCCAATGTTTATGTCGATGACAGCACCATCACTTCACACATCAAGCGCATCCGCAAAAAATTCCAAAAAACTGACCCACAGTTCAACCAAATAGAAACAGTGCATGGAATGGGGTATCGCTGGAAACCATGAAACTTAAATGGCAAATCAGTGTGATTGCAATCCTCAGCTTAAGTTTTCCGCTGGTGGTTTGGATGGCATTCAAATCNTTGAATCAAACATTTCAAAANAACATGCTGGCATCCGCTGAAAAACAAGCACAAGTGATACTGAACAGCGTTCAACAATACCACCGTGACCGCGTTGATGCACTACAAGGTTGGGTGGCAGAGCCATTAAACAATGAAACGGCCATAGATGGAAATTTAACTGAGTGGGAATCCATAGCTTGGTACCACATCAACCCACGTTTGCGTTTTAAAATTGGTCGCTACCAACAATACATTCATTTACTGGTCGAAGTGATTGATGGCAGTGTATTTACTGATTTAAATCATCCCGCAGATCGNATNATCTTGGCTATCGGTGAAAGTAGAGGCATCAAAAAAATCACTGTCAATCGACAAGCAGAAGGTCGTGTATTCAACCAGCTTACTGACTCAAGCTTCAATGCCTATTGGCATGAAATGGCCAATGGCTATCAAGTTGAAATCAGCTTAAATGATGAACCAATCACCGGCTTGGGGCTGGCCGCTGTGAACCATGCCAGTACAGACTCATTTGTTTCATTTGGACACATCCGCAATGACCAAATACAACTCACACCACTGTTTAAATCACAACAACAATGGCAAANCTTTTTACAACAAATCGCTCCTGAAGACGGTCAAATTAGCATCAAAGATTCACAAGGACGCATCTTTTACCAGACCACTAACATTGACCAAAACAATGACACTGATTGGTTAACCGAATTAATTTATGAACTGGCCTTTGATCAAAATGAGAATGATGGCAGCCACTTTTTTGGACAGCGCATCAGCCGAGGATTTTCTGCGGGTCAAATTGAACTAACCATCCGTCAATCAGATGCTCAAATGGCACTGATTCAAACCTCTGTTCGTGCAGTCTTTTGGATTTTCCTCATTGCTCTGGCCTTGTTATTAGGCTATTTCATCTATGCCTTGATATTGGCTTGGCGCATCAAACGACTCAACAAAACCCTTAAACATGCAATGGATGAGAAAGGCCAAATCAATGTCGCCTTACCTTCAAACCGTGCTCATGATGAAATTGGCGACCTTTCAAGAGGCATGTCTGCATTATTAATGCAAGTCAATGAATACACTGATTATTTAAAACAATTGGGGAGTCGCTTATCACATGAAATGAAAACCCCTATCAGCATTGTACACACCTCATTGGAAGTGTTACAAATGGAACAACCCGACAATGAATTTGTTCAACGTGCATTAACTGCCAACAACCGCCTGAAATTCATTTTGAATCAACTCAGTGCTTTGAGCAAATTAAAACAAATCATCACAAACACCGACACAGAAATCTTTGAACTCAATGCCTTTATCAACGAACTGACTCAAGGTTATCGTTTAAATATACCGAACATCGAATTCTCACCCAGTCAAGATGACATCAACATCGAAGGTTCAAAAGAACTGTTGGCACAAATGCTTGATAAGCTGGTTGAAAATGCAGTTGATTTTTCTGATAACAATGACCCAATCACCATTACAACCACAAACAATGATAAAGCACAACAATACACCCTTACCGTCACCAACACCGGCTCACAAATCGATAGCAACAAAATACCACACCTGTTTGAATCATTAACTTCATTCCGTGAACAAAAGACCAGCCAACCCCACTTGGGGCTGGGTTTATACATTGTTAAATTGATTTGTGATTTTCACCAAACTNAAGTCAGCGCCAANAACCTCAAAAACCCTCAAGCGGTACAATTTTCAATCACAGGNGTGAATTCATGAATTCAGACCCATAAACACCATGTTACCTGACATGCACAACTATAACAGTCATTACTTTTTACTGATTTGCTCACTCAGTTGAGCCACTTGTAACTCTAATAATTTAACCTCTCTGATGACTCGATTTCTACCCAACTCTGACCAATACCACATTTTGGCCATTTGTGTCATCAAAGCAAACACGACAACAGTGATTCCCCAGGCCAATAAACTTTTCAGTTCTTGNGCATGATAAAAACGGAAAATCGCGAAAATAGTAACGCCAAAAAACACCACACTGTAAAAAACCACTTGTATGTAAATCCATTTCATTTTTCCACTGAATCCTTCCTTCATTTGTTTAAACGGGTTGGCATCAATGTGCTCATTTTCACTGACTATTTGGTTGAACTCATCATTTAATGCTTGTTTGATTTGTTGATCGATATTCATAATATTCGCTCCTATTTGAGAAATGACTTGATGGCTGTACGGGCATCAAACAACAGTGACTTGATGGTACCAGCCGGTTTTCCTAAAATCTGTGCTATTTCAGCAACACGAAAACCTTCAAAGTAAAATAAATAAATGACTGATTGGTGTCTCCTTGACAACTTGGAAATTGCATAATTGATGTCAATTTTACGGTCTTGGATGTGATCGTGATTTTGGCTGTTGAGATCAACATCACTCAACTCAAGTGATACTTTGTTTTTACGGAAGTAATCTTGACAGCGACTGTTAAGGATTTTGTATACCCAGCCATGAAAAGATTTCACTTCATTTAAACGGTTCAATTTTTTAACCAAAACCAACATGGATTCNTGTACACAATCATCAACACCAANTGAGCCAGACATGATTCGATTGGCATAGCTCAACATTTTCTTATGCACAAGCAACAACAAGTCATCCAAGGCTTGCGAATCTCCTGATTGGGCTTTTAACACCAAAAATTCTATATATACTTTTTCAGTCTTCATGATGATAAGACGTCAACACACACATTTCGGTTGGAATAAATTAAAAAAATAACACCACCATTTGAGATAATTCATTAAAATTTAATACAATCAAAGCACAGGATTGCTAAAATATGCGCATTATTGAAAGGCTTAATCATGACAAAACACCTACCTAACATATTAACCATCATTCGCGTTGCGTTGATTCCAGTGATGATTCTGTTCTTTTATCTACCCTATGAATGGTCACGATTTGTTGCGTGTTGGGTATTTGTACTCGCCAGCATCACCGACTTTCTTGACGGATATTACGCCCGAAAACACAAAACATTCTCAAAATTCGGGGCCTTTCTTGATCCTGTTGCCGATAAACTGACAGTAACCACAGCATTGGTAATCTTACTGCAAGACCATCCCACCATTTTAATGATGATTGCCACAGCTGTTATCATCGGTAGAGAAATAACCATCTCAGCCTTACGAGAATGGATGGCAGAGCTGGGTGAACGTGGTACTGTTAATGTGGCCATGATTGGTAAAATAAAAACTGTTTTCCAAATGATGGCCATTGGCTTTCTGCTTTATGAAGCAGACTTGTGGTTTATCCCTGTTTACCACATAGGTTTGGTGCTGTTATACATTGCAGCTGGCCTCACTCTTTACTCTATGTACGTTTATTTAAAAGCCGCGTGGCCAATGATGCGAGAATANGCTGAAAGTTTTTTCAAATTTAATAAAAAAATATTTGACAAAAATCTGATTAAAGCTAAAATGTGCCACCTCTAAGCGGGAATAGCTCAGTGGTAGAGCACAACCTTGCCAAGGTTGGGGTCGGGAGTTCGAACCTCCTTTCCCGCTCCAGATTATTCAAAAAGGGCTGATTATTCAGCCCTTTTTATTTTGCGCATTAAAAAGATGCTTGATTTGCATCTCAAGATTAGCGAAAATGACCCGTCTTTCGAAAGAAAGGCCATTTGAAATTGAAGCTGGCTGGATGGCAGAGTGGTGATGCTGCGGATTGCAAATCCGCCTACCCCGGTTCGATTCCGGGTTCAGCCTCCAATTTTTAAAAGTAAAATATGAAATCACTTTACACTTCATATTTTTGAANTAAAATACAAGACCGTTTTCGAAAGAAAACAGTTAAGTAAGTTGGATCAAACCAACACAATGGATTTTTTGTTAAACTCATGCTTTTTTTGAAGTTAACAAAGTCAAGGAGATAACTTACCAATGCACACATGTGCTTGAGAAAGTTTTGACGCAGGATATGCTGAACTCTTTAAATCTGAGACAGCAAGGGAAGTTTTTTTGCTAGGCTCAAGGTTTCTGAGGTTAGCAGAGTCAAGGAGACAACTTTTGAATGCACGCATGTGCTTGAGAAAGTTTTGACGCAGGATATGCTGAACTCTTTAAATCTGAGACAGCAAGGGAAGTTTTTTTGCTAGGCTCAAGGTTTCTGAGGTTAGCAGAGTCAAGGAGATAACTTTTGAATGCACGCATGTGCTTGAGAAAGTTTTGACGCAGGATATGCTGAACTCAGGAAGCTTGAGCCAGCTAAAAAGCCCGGGTGGCGAAATTGGTAGACGCAGGGGACTTAAAATCCCCCGGTAGAAATACCGTGATGGTTCGATTCCATTCCCGGGCACCATTCTTTTTTGGTTCCAAA
>JGI24723J26617_10000402_pt1 | contig 43245 bp, 41 predicted proteins | sample Cruoilmetagenom6_FD_26617 | JGI IMG/M metagenome (IMG submission 26617) | reverse complement strand
ACCCTTGGGTGGCAATTGGATGTAGTTACCCCAAGCAACCATCCTCTAGAAGGTACTCGTCATGTTTACGACTTTACTGCGATGGTACCTGTACAAGTGCAAAATTCACTGCGAAAATTGCGTCAAGTACGCACCTTAATTGTAGGAGGAGCTGCCGTGTCTAAAATGCTCATTGAGCAACTTAAAATGACAAATACCCGGGTGTATGCCACCTATGGCATGACAGAAACAAGTACACATATTGCCATTAGAAATCTTAAATTAAAATCAACCGCCTATCAGGTTTTACCCAATGTGACCATTGCCGTAGATCAACGGGGGTGCCTCGTTATTTATGCACCTCATCTTTTTAATGGGCGGATTATAACCAATGACCTGGTTAAAATTAAATCGGCTAAAAGCTTTGAATGGCTTGGTCGTTATGATGGTGTGATTAATTCTGGAGGGGTAAAATTAATTCCTGAGCAAATTGAAGCCAAATTAGGTGAAGTTATTCAGCGGCGCTTTTTTGTGGCCGGAATTCCCGACGTGGAATGGGGTGAAAAATTGGTACTTATTATTGAAGGTGAACGCCTACCGCAACTTGAACAACAGCTCGCAGCGCTTGCTAGCTTGCACAAATATGAAATTCCAAAACAAGTGTGCTATGTCCCTGCATTTGTNGAAACACATACGGGCAAAGTACAGCGTAAATCGAGCCTAGACTTAGCGCTAGCCCAATAACCGTCCACCTTACAGTTTATATAGCTTTTTCGTTTCGATGGCTTTAATTACTTTTCGTCCGCGATTTTGATACCCTGTACTGCCGTGTGGGATGTTTTTTTCAATAAGCATCACTACCGATGGATGAATCCAAGCATAAGTAAATCCCAACAAGTATAAACTATACATAGCGTGGACTTGTATGGCCACCGCTCGATCATTAATTTTCCAATCAAAACAAGCATTAATCATCAGTTCGCGATGTTCAGGTAGCAGCGCAGTTAGAAAGCGCGAATCTTTTTTTAATTCGTATTGAATCATGATTATCTCACAAATTTTTGCACATGATCGGGTAGTGGTATCATCTTTAACAAGCGGAAGTACCTGGGTGAATTCAGCTAGGTAGTTTACTATAATGACGGGCTGTGTTTTGACGGTCATTTCTAGTATACGCGCAAAATAAGAGGCATTTTCGTGTGTACCCAGCATCTCCTCAAGTAAGACATATACCAAATCAGGGGTTTGCAAACAGGTGTCAATTAAAGTGTCTTGCAACTTAGGGTCTCGTTGTTTTTTTTGAACAGCTTTTATGAAGTCGGCCTTATGCATACAGAAGTGTTAATAGTTGTTCTACGCCCTTGGTTGCAGTCGCTTCTATAACAGTGAGATTTTGAAAATCGCGTTTGCTTACCGCAGGCTTGGGGTCAATAAAATAAATGGGCGAGGCGGCCGAGGCGTAATGCACTAAACTGGCAGCTGGATACACTTGCATAGAGGTGCCAATGACCACTACGATGTCGGCTTGAGCAGTTAAATTAGCGGCGGTTTCTAAGGCGGGTACCGCTTCGCCAAACCATACAATATGCGGACGAAGTTGCGCATTTTTTTCACAGCAATGGCCAAGGTTTAAATCACCAGTCCACGAATACACCAAGCGTTCATCTGCTGTACTTCTTGCTTTTAAGAGTTCTCCATGAAGGTGAAGCACCTGGGAGCTGCCTGCTCGTTCGTGTAAATCATCAACGTTTTGGGTGATGATATGTACGTCAAAATCGGACTGAAGTGAGGCCAGGGCTTTATGGGCGGCATTTGGACGCACCGTGCTGAGTTGTCTTCTTCGCTGGTTGTAAAAATCTAAGACCAAGGCAGGGTTCTTTGCAAATCCCTCAGGGGTGGCAACGGCAAGCACGTCATGACCTTCCCAAAGACCGTCCGCATCGCGAAAGGTTTGAATTCCGCTTTCGGCACTCATTCCTGCGCCNGTAAGGACTACAATTTTTTTCATCAGCTAAAAAATTTGCACTAAATTAGGGCTTAATTATAACGTCTCAAAATTTAATGACTGACCCCAACTTATTAGCCTATTTACAAGGCCTGCTAACCCCACGCCGCAAAGCGCGTTTTGAAGAAGTTTTAGCCAATAGGACCCGCCATTTTACGGTTGTGTTAGAGGATATTTATCAAAAACACAATACGAGCGCTGTGGTGAGAAGCTGCGATATTTTTGGAATTCAAGATTTGTATATTATCGAGAATAAATACAATAGCTACGTGTCTAATCAGGTGGCGAAAGGGGCGCAAAAGTGGATAGATTTTCATAATTACGACGGCTTAGAAGATAATACCCAGCATTGCCTAAGTGATTTACGCAATAAGGGGTATCAACTTATAGCGACTACTCCACATGAAGAATCATCACTATTAGCCGATTTTGATATTACAAAAAAGTCGGCCTTTGTCTTTGGCGTTGAAAAAGGAGGGGTGTCTGATGAAATGATGGCAGCCGCCGATGGTTATTTAAAAATTCCCATGGTGGGCTTCACCGAAAGTTTAAACGTCTCGGTAGCAGCGGCAATTATTTTACAGCAGCTTACCGAGCGATTGCGAAACTCAACGGTAAATTGGAAACTTTCGCCAGAAGAAATGGATGCCAAGCGCCTAGATTGGTGTGCTAAAACTATTCCAAATGCAAATCAAATTATCACTCACTTTATGGCGCAGCAACAGTCCTAATATAAATTACTGCGGGTTAGAACAAACAATGTAGGTGAAAGTGGGACTTAAAACCCTTTGGCGATTTGAATTAAGCGCTGCATATCCTTCAGTTTAATTTGCTTTCCTTTGGCTTCAATTAAACCGTTCTTCTTAAATTCAGACAAGAGGCGAATGGCTGACTCCAATGCCGTACCAATAATGCTCGAAAACTCATCACGCGTTAGGTTGATATTAATATAGCCCTCGTTATTTACCCCAAAGGTTTCATGCAAAAAAACCAAGCGATCGGCTAAACGTTGCCGTGAATTTTTTTGGGCCATGGTTGTCAATGATGAATTGGCATCGCGTAAATCACTACACAAGGTTTTAATCATGTCTAATGAAAATTCAGGATTGCGTTTTAGGGCGTCAAAAATTTCTTCTTTGGGAATAAAACAGGCTTCCATATCCTTTACCGCAGTAACCGTCAAGCTTACAGGCTGTCCACTCAGTACAGATCGATAGCCTAGCATGTCGCCTATTTTAATAAATTTGACAATCTGTTCATTGCCATTTTCACTCAATTTAGTCAGTTTGCAGGCGCCATCTTTAATACAATATACGCCGTTTAAGACCGTGCCTTCGCCAAAAAGAACATCCCCTTTTTTAAAAATGGCTGTCGTTTTGTGGTCTGAAAGCTGTTTTAATTCGCTTGAAGATAGTGATTTAAGCGTGTTAAACTCGCGTATAATACATTGATGGCATTGACTCATATTCCCCTGAAAAGTTAGGACCAAAGATATTATAATATATGATATTTATCATATATTCACATGGCTAAAAATAGGAATTTTGTCAGTGGTATAAGTAAAAAGTAAGGTAGGTATGACGAGTGAATCGTGTTTTCACTGTGGTAATCCATGCGATGCCACTCCCATTCGCTATGACGATAAGGTATTTTGTTGTCAAGGGTGTAAATTGGTATATGATATTCTTCAAGACAACGACCTCAATACATACTACGATTTAACGGATGCCCCGGGGAAAAGGCCTGAATCTGCGCAAACCAATTTTGACTATCTCGACAATGAACAAATTGCTGAAGAACTCTATGATTTTAGAGATGATACCACAGGAATTATAAATCTCTACATTCCGCATATACACTGTAGTTCATGTATTTGGGTTTTAGAAAACCTGCATCAATTGGCACCCGCAGTTATTGCGACCCAAGTAAATTTCCCTAAAAAAGAACTACGTGTTACCTTTAAACACGAGCAAATGAGCTTACGGGATTTAGTGGCCTTACTGGCAAGTATTGGATATGAACCCTATATAAGTTTAGAGAATGAACAAAAGAAACCCGCTTCCCAAGACCGACAATTGTGGTTAAAAATGGGCGTGGCTGGATTTGCCTTTGGAAACATAATGATGCTGTCTTTTCCTGAGTATTTTGATGCCGATGAGTATTGGTTAAATCAGTACACCCCATTGTTTAGAATTTTAATCTTTTTAACCAGCTTACCCGTTGTGTTCTATGCGGCAAATGACTATATTATTTCGGCGTATAAAGGCGTGCGGAAATCGATGTTAAATATTGATGTACCCATAGTTATTGGAATTTTTGTATTGTTTTTTAAGAGTACCTATGAGATTTTTATTAATGATGGACCAGGGTATTTTGATAGTTTAGCAGGGTTTGTGTTTTTCTTATTGCTGGGCCGTATCTTTCAACAACGAACCTATCGTTTTTTATCGTTTGAACGCGATTATAAATCCTATTTCCCACTCGCTGTCACTCGAATTTTAGACCAGCAACAAGAAGAAAGTGTGCTGATTAAAGAATTAGCGGTGAATGATAAAATTTTAATTAGACATCACGAACTCATACCTGTAGATGCGGTTTTGTCTCAAGGAGAGGGCTTGATTGATTATAGTTTTGTGACCGGAGAATCTATACCTGTTACCAAATCAATTGGGGATAAATTATATGCTGGAGGTAAGCAGGTGGGTGGGGCCATTGAGTTAGTGGTAGTAAAAAACGTGTCGCAGAGTTACTTATCGCAATTGTGGAATAATGATATTTTTAAACGTGATAAAACCAGCGGTATAAAAAATCTTACCGATGCCATTAGTAAGCGTTTCACCATAATAATTTTAGTCATTGCTGTTTTGGCGGGATGGTTTTGGTATTACCGCGATCCGAGCATGGTGGCCACCGTGGTAACCTCGGTGCTTATTGTGGCCTGCCCTTGTGCGCTCGCCCTGTCGGCCCCCTTTGCCTTAGGAAATATGCTACGCATTTTTGGGCGTAGAAAAATGTACTTAAAAAATACAGACGTCATAGAAAATCTGGCACATATTGATACGGTAATTTTTGATAAAACAGGAACCCTAACCACCCAAGAAACAGCAATTCAATACGAAGGAACCCCCTTGTCATCTGATGAGTTAGGAGCTGTACGTGGAGTTCTATATTCATCTAACCATCCCTTGAGTAGGATGTTATATGCCCATCTAAAAAGCTATCCGACCACGAAAATAGACCAATTTGAGGAAGTTTTGGGAAAAGGGCTTATCGGACAATGGCAAGGCATAGAGCTGCGCCTGGGTGCAGCAGGTTTTGTAGGCGCTAAGGCAGCGGCAAGCTTAGCCACCCAATTATTTGTGGCTATTGCTGGAGAAGTAAAAGGGAAATTTACCTTTGAAAGTACCTATAGAACTGGCCTGAAAGCTACTTTTGAAACCTTGAGTAAAACCTATAAAATTGGTATTCTGTCAGGAGATAATACAGGGGCTATACCCTATTTAAAAAAGCAATTACCCAAAAACACCGCCTTTGTCTTTAATCAAAAACCGGAAGATAAACTCCTATATATAAAACAACTGCAAGGACAAGGACACAAGGTGTTAATGGTGGGCGACGGGCTCAATGATGCAGGAGCTTTGGCGCAGAGTGATGTGGGATTTGCTATGGCCGAAAATGTGAATGTATTCTCTCCGGCGTCGGACGGAATCATTGATGCAGCTAGTTTTACTAAAATTCCAACCATGCTAGGTTATGCTAAAAAAACCTTGGGTATTGTAAAAGTGAGTTTTGTGCTATCCTTGGCGTATAATCTCATAGGAATGGGATTTGCCCTTACGGGAAATTTATCTCCAATAGTTTCAGCCATATTAATGCCCTTAAGTTCAATAAGTATTGTTATCTTCGTAACACTGGCTACCTATTGGGTAGCACGGAAATCGAAAAAATAGCAACTTTTTTTTTAAATATGATATTTGTCATATTCTGTATTTATGCTTCATTTTATCTTTGTTCAACCTTGATAGAATATAGCATAGTGTAATGGAACATCAATATGGTATAGATATATAAGGTAAGATCAGGTAAAGGTATGAGTGTTATTTATATTTTAATTGCAGTAAGTCTAGTGATTGCTGTACTCTTTTTCACATTTTTCATCATTGCGGTGAGAAGTGGACAATTTGATGATGCTTATACACCTTCTATACGCATGTTATTTGATTCCCATAAATCATCTAAGAAAAATAAACCAAAATCGACTACAAAAGAATAACCTATGGAAATGCAACAATTTTATTATGACCAAAAGATTGTAAAAAACTTTTTATACGCCACAATCTTCTGGGGTATTATAGGGATGACTGTCGGACTAATGCTGGCTTTCCTATTTATTTTCCCTAATTATATGGAAGGAATTCCATGGCTGAGTTTTGGACGATTACGTCCGCTACACACCAATGCTGTAATTTTTGCCTTTGTTGGAAATGCAATTTTTGCAGGGGTTTACTATTCGTTACAACGCTTGTTAAAAGCTAGAATGTATAGTGATCTTCTCAGTAAAATTAACTTCTGGGGATGGCAATTAATTATTGTAGGAGCTGCTATTACTTTGCCATTAGGCTATTCAAGTAGTAAAGAATACGCCGAGTTAGAATGGCCCTTTGATATTGCAATTGCCCTGATTTGGGTAGTTTTTGGGATTAATATGATTGCCACTATTTTAAAACGTAGAGAGCGTCATTTATATGTAGCCATTTGGTTTTACATCGCCACCTTCGTTACGGTAGCGGTACTTCACATATTTAATAGTTTAGCCTTACCAGTGAGTGCCATGAAAAGTTATTCTGTGTATGCAGGCGTGCAAGACGCCTTAGTACAATGGTGGTACGGTCATAATGCTGTGGCTTTCTTCTTAACAACACCGTTTTTAGGTCTGATGTATTATTTTGTGCCTAAGGCCGCTAATAGACCGATATATTCGTATCGCTTATCAATTGTACACTTTTGGTCGTTAATCTTTATTTATATCTGGGCAGGACCCCACCACTTATTATATACGGCTTTGCCAGAATGGGCACAAAACTTAGGGGTAGTTTTCTCAGTGATGTTACTTATGCCTTCATGGGGAGGGATGATTAACGGATTACTCACCTTGAGAGGGGCATGGGATAAAGTAAGAATTGATCCTGTACTTAAATTTATGGTGGTTGCAATTACCGGATATGGGATGGCCACTTTTGAGGGACCAACCTTATCGATTAAAGGCGTGAATGCCATTGCACACTTTACCGATTGGATTATTGCGCACGTGCACGTGGGTGCCCTTGCTTGGAATGGATTCTTAACTTTCGGGATGATTTATTGGTTAGTACCACGCATGTTTAAAACAAAATTATACTCGCTAAAATTGGCCAATACGCACTTTTGGATTGGTACTTTAGGGATTATTCTATACGCTTTACCACTGTATGTGGCTGGATTCACCCAGGCCCTTATGTGGAAAGATTTTAATCCAGATGGAACCTTAGTATACGGTAACTTCTTAGAGACCGTAACGCAAATCATGCCAATGTATTGGATGAGAGCCATAGGAGGAACCCTCTTTATTACAGGAGCATTAATTATGTTGTATAACGTAGTTAAAACCATAAAACTAGGTAGCCAAGTAGAAGATGAATTTGCCGAAGCTCCAGCCTTAGCTAAAATTAGTAAAAGAGGTAAATTAGTAGGCGAAGGATGGCATGAAAGATTGGAAAGAAAACCTGTGCAATTAACCATTTTTGCAACCATTGCAATTCTAATTGGAGGGATTGTACAGATTGTACCTACCTTAATGGTAAAATCAAATATACCAACCATAACCAGCGTGAAGCCCTATACACCACTTGAACTATTGGGTAGGGATTTATACATCCGAGAAGGGTGTGTGGGATGTCACTCGCAAATGGTGAGACCGTTTAGGTCAGAAGTAGAACGCTATGGTGAATATTCTAAAGCAGGGGAGTTTGTTTACGATCATCCATTCTTGTGGGGATCTAAACGTACTGGTCCGGATTTACATCGTGTGGGGGCTAAGTACAGCGATAGCTGGCACTTTAAACACCTCATTGATCCTGCTAGTACTTCGCCTGGATCTATTATGCCAAAGTATCCATGGTTAATTGAAGATGCCTTGTACATTGATGATATTGAAGCCAAGATGAATACGATGGTAACCCTTGGAGTACCGTATACCGAGGAAGAGGTACAAAGCGCAAGAGCGCAAATTAAGACGCAAGCCTTAGCCATTGAAAAGAACTTATATGATGATCCTACTTTTGCCGAGAGTTATGAAGCAGATAAGGCAAATGCTGCGGCAAATAACGAAGCCTTTTTAGAAATGAATGAGCGTGAAATTGTAGCCTTAATAGCGTATTTACAGCGTTTAGGTACTGATATTAAAGTCACTGAATTAACCACTGAAAACGAATAATAGTATGTTGAAATTCATTAAACATTATATGGAAACGATAGATCATATTGCGATTTATCCCATTGTATCCTTACTGATCTTCTTTTTGTTTTTTGCAGGGTTGTTCTGGTGGGTAGCAAAATCTAAAAAATCCTATATCGAAAAAGTAAGTCAAATTCCTTTTGAATCAAATAACGAGCCTTATGAAAACTAATTCAACCATGCGCTTTGCACGCGTATTCGTCCTCTTTACCATCATTTTTATTGTCACGGAAGCCCTGTTTAAAACGGGTTCAGACCCGGCCTTTATCAGTAACCCTTCTGTTGCTTTATTTTTGATCTTTACTTTTATTGGATTAATTGCGGTAGATGGCATTATGCATGCCAGTCAACACCTTCAGCTCAATCAGAAAGAATATGATGCACAGCTTAGTGAAGTGTCTGAGGAGGCACCAAGTGGATTCAAATCACTATTAAAGAAACTGTGGAACTCGAAACCTTTAGAGGAAGAGTCTGATATCTTACTCGATCATGATTATGACGGAATTAAAGAATTAGATAACGCCTTACCACCGTGGTGGCTCTATGGTTTTTATGCATCCATTGTTTTTGCTATTTTATATTTGGGCTATTACCAATTACTTGGCGGAGACAATCAAATTACGGAGTATGAAAAGGCAGTTGCCAATGCCAAAATTGAAGTAGAACGTTACAAGCGACAAAACCCAAGTGCGTTTGACGCAAGTACGGTAACGGTCAGTTCAAATACCGATGCAGGAAAGAAAATATTTAAACAAAACTGTGTTATTTGCCATTTAAGTGATGGTGGTGGGTCTATTGGACCAAACTTAACGGATGAGTACTGGATTTTAGGGGGTGGAATTAAAAATATTTACAACACTATTTCTGAAGGAGGACGAGATGGAAAAGGAATGATTGCTTGGAAATCTAGTTTGAGTCCTGAAAAGATTCAACAAGTTGCCAGTTATGTTTTATCGTTACAAGGAACCACACCTAAAAAGCCAAAAGCGAAAGAAGGAGAGTTGTGGACTGAAGAGTAAGTTGATTTTTTAATCATAAAAAAGATCCTATGAGTGAGCAACAACCAGAGAGTTTTAGAGATGCCATCGCAACGATTGACGAAAAGGGAAAACGTGCGTGGATATTTCCAAAAAAACCTAAGGGACGTTATTATAACTACCGTACCTATGTAAGTTGGGTGCTATTGATCTTTTTTATTGGGGCTCCTTTTCTTAAGGTCAATGGAAATCAATTTCTCTTATTTAATGTTTTAGAACGTCGATTTTCAATTTTTGGCGCCCCATTTTGGCCGCAGGATTTTTATATCTTAGTATTGGTCATGCTGATTGGCGTAGTATTTATTACCCTGTTTACCGTTGCCTTTGGCCGTGTTTTTTGCGGATGGGTTTGTCCGCAAACCATCTTCCTTGAAATGGTTTTTAGAAAAATAGAATATTGGATAGATGGGGATAGAGGAGCGCAAATTAGACTGAAAAAGTCGGCGTGGACACCGGATAAAATCAGAAAACGAGTCATTAAACACAGTATTTTTGTCGCCATTTCCTTTTTTATTGCCAATGTGTTTTTGGCCTATTTTATTGGAAGTGATCAGTTGTTTGCTATTATTTCAGATTCTCCGTTAAATCATTTAAGCGGACTTATTTCTATATTAATATTTACCACCTTATTCTATTTTGTATTTACCTGGTTTAGAGAACAGGTATGTGTAATTGCTTGTCCCTATGGTCGTTTGCAAAGTGTTTTGCTTGATGATAAGTCGATCGTGGTAGCCTATGACTACAAACGCGGGGAAAAGGAAGCAGGGAGAGCCAAATTTAAGAAAAACGAAGATCGAGCGGCTTCTGGAAAAGGAGATTGTATTGATTGCCATCAGTGTGTTGATGTTTGTCCCACAGGTATAGACATTAGAAATGGAACGCAATTAGAATGTGTTAACTGTACGGCCTGTATTGATGCCTGTGATCATATGATGGAAAAAGTGAACTTGCCAAAAGGCTTAATTCGCTTTGATTCTGAAAGTAATATTGCAGAACAAAAGAAACCTGGATTTACCTGGAGAATGAAAGGTTATACGGCTGTGTTGTCTATTTTAACAGCGGCGCTTGTGCTGTTAATCTTTATTAGAAGCGACCTGCAAGCCACTGTATTTAAACTGCCAGGGCAATTATATGAGCTCAAAGAAAATCAGGTAGTGAGTAATGTATACGGGTATAAATTAATTAATAAAACCACTGATACCATATCGGCAATTTCTATTAAGCTCTTATCACACGATGGAAATGTTCAATTAGTAGGAGATACAGCTGTGGCTGTACCCAGTCAATCCTTAAGTAAAGGAACTATTTTTATCGATATTCCAAAAAGTGAATTGAAATCGAGTAAAGAAAAAATTAAAATCGGTATTTATTCTAACGATGAACTTATCGAAACCACAACGACCAATTTTTTAGGTCCAACACATTTTTAAAACCATACGTATGAAAATCAATTGGGGAACAGGTATTGTAATAGCATTTGTGCTTTTTATGAGTTTTATTTTGTATTTCGTGATCAAGGCATCAACAAATAAGGATTATCAGCACGAAATGGTGTCAGAAGATTATTATAAAGATGAGTTGGTCTATCAAAAAGATATAGAACAACTAAAAAATACCCAAGAAATTAAAGGGGGAATTCAGCTCACCAAAACAGCAGAAGGCATTGAAGTTATCTTTCCTGAAAATTATAAGGATAAAGAATTAAAAGGATTAATATCCCTTTACAGGCCGTCAAACCAAAGTTTAGATGTGGACTATCCATTCGTCCTATCTAATACCTACACTTTACTCATACCTGATCAAAAGTTGGTTGGCGGCCGTTGGGATATTAAATTAAGCTGGAAAGATATGGAAAAAGATTATTTATTTAAAAAATCAATTGTCTATTAATCATGTTTTACTCCGCACTCATCTTAGGATTATTGAGCAGTATTCACTGTATAGGGATGTGCGGCCCTATTGCTTTTATTTTACCTATTGATAAGTCCAAGGGGCATAAAGGCGCGCAACTCAGTGGGGTATATCACCTAGGACGAATCAGTACCTATGCGATGTTAGGCTTGATTTTTGGGTTAATTGGCAAAGGCTTGTTTATGGCCGGATTTCAACAACGCTTATCTATTTTAGTCGGTATTGTTATGATAGTCATCGTACTATTACCCTATAAATTCTTTGCGACCTATAGCGGTTCAAATTTTCTTTTTAAAGGTGTTTCTAAGCTAAAACAACAGTTAGGACTACAATTACGACAGCAAAAAGCGTCCTCAATCTATACGGTGGGTGTACTTAACGGACTGTTACCATGTGGCATGGTCTATATGGCCTTATTTGGTGCTATAGCTACAGGGTCACTTGCGAGTGGCATGCTGTATATGGCGTTATTTGGTCTTGGAACTGTTCCGTTAATGAGCCTCGCGATTTATTCAAAGTCCATATTTTCTCAACCCTTACGCACCAAGCTACAACGTGTGCTTCCTATCTTTATCGTGACCTTAGGGGTCTTATTTATTTTACGGGGACTTGATCTCGGAATTCCGTACATTTCCCCTACAACAATACAACTTCAAGTGAGTAACACCATTGAGGTTTGTAATTAATGCAACAAGAAAAAGACAACTTTTTTACACGGTATTCCTTTTTTTAACGGTCAACAGGTAGTGCCTATTAAAGGTGAACAGACTATATTTTAGCTACTTTAAAAGTTATAAGGAGTTATGATTTTATGACTTTTGTCATATGTTTAATAGGGTATAATGTTAATCTTTACCTAGCTTAATTAAGCTAAAGTTCCTTTGGATTTATAGAAACGCTTGGGTTAATCCTAATCATTTGCCCTAGGGTGTATGCGAAAATCGTAGCTGTCATTAGCCCTATGATTAGCTCCTTATGGCTATTACATAGTAACCAAGCAGCAAGGTAACTTTAAATTAAGTACTAAAAAGTAGGATTGTTTACTACGGGTGTTTTTAGTCAAATGCAGGTGTCTTTTAAAACTTCATCACGCTAAATGTCACATACAATTAGTAAGCAATACGCGTAAATTCTAATGCCTAAAACGATTAAAATTTTCCATTAAATAGAATTTTTTTTGAGGATATACTTTACATCGATACCACCATACTTTTGATAAAAAAACGAACGATACACGTGCATAAAAAAAACAAAATACCATGATAAAGTTAAAGGACCATTCAGTTGCCCCTGTTACCTACACACAAGAAGACGTATTTAAAGCAGCCTATGATTATTTTAATAAAGATGAACTCGCCGCGAGGGTATGGATAAATAAATACGCCTTAAAAGATTCTTTTGATAATCTTTACGAAAAGACCCCTGAAGATATGCATCGAAGGATAGCCAGAGAAATTGCGCGGATAGAAGCAAAATATCCCCATCCTCTTGCTGAAAATGAACTCATGGATTTATTTAGCCATTTTAAATACATTATTCCTCAAGGAAGCCCAATGGCTGGTATTGGAAATGATTTTCAAATTGCTTCGTTGTCAAATTGTTTTGTAATTGGTTCTACCGAGCTCAATGATTCATATGGAAGCATTTTAAAAAATGATCAAGAGCAGGTACAGCTAATGAAACGACGGGGAGGAGTAGGGCAGGATCTGTCGTATATTCGGCCAAAGGGCTCTCCGGTTAAAAATTCAGCCTTGACTTCTACCGGTTTAGTGCCCTTTATGGAGCGTTATTCTAATACAACCCGTGAGGTTGCGCAAGATGGAAGAAGAGGCGCCTTAATGCTCACGGTAGCCATTAACCATCCGGATGCAGAAGATTTCATCAACGCAAAACTGGAGGAAGGCAAGGTGACAGGAGCGAATATCTCGGTGCGTATTGATAATGAATTTATGGAGGCGGTTAAACAACAAAAGACCTACCTTCAAAAATTCCCTACGTACAGCGATAAACCTAAGGTGACTAAAGAAATTAACGCGGGGGATTTATGGAATAAGATAGTGCATAATGCGTGGAAATCTGCAGAGCCTGGAATTCTCTTTTGGGATACCATCATTCAAGAATCTGTACCAGACTGTTATGTAGCGGAAGGATATAAGACGGTATCGACTAATCCCTGTGGTGAGATTCCTTTATGCCCCTACGACTCTTGTCGTCTACTCGCAATTAATTTATTTTCTTATGTTGAACATCCATTTACTAAGTCGGCCTATTTTAATTTTGAGTTATTTAAAAAGCACGCGCACATGGCACAGCGCATTATGGATGATATTATTGATTTAGAACTGGAGAAAGTTGATGGCATTCTTGAGAAAATTGAGGCAGATCCTGAAAGTGATGAAGTAAAAAGAGTAGAAAAAAACTTGTGGCTGGCTATTCGTAAAAAAGCCAAGGAGGGGCGTAGAGCGGGGATTGGAATCACCGCAGAAGGCGATATGCTTGCCGGGCTGGGTATACGGTATGGGAGTCAAGAAGGAAATGAGTTTTCAACCGAGGTACACAAGACCTTGGCCATTGAGGTGTATCGAGCTTCTGTACAAACAGCAAAAGAAAGAGGAGCCTTTGCGTTTTACAATCCCGAGAAAGAAAAAAACAATCCCTTTATTCAGCGATTAAAAGCGGCCGATGAAGAACTTTATGACGCAATGGTAAAATATGGCAGGAGAAATATAGCGCTGTTGACCATCGCTCCAACGGGAACGACAAGTTTGATGAGTCAAACGACCTCGGGAATAGAACCTGTATTTGCCCCCTTTTATACGCGCCGCAGAAAAATTAATCCTAACGACCAAAACACAAGGGTTGATTTTGTAGATGAAGTTGGAGATTCGTGGGAAGAATTTGTTGTATTTCATCACGGATTTAAACAGTGGATGCAAGTGAATGGGTATGCTATTCAAAAGGAATACAAGCAGGAAGAATTAAATCAACTTGTCAAGGTATCGCCTTATTATAAAGCAAGTTCTAATGATATAGATTGGAGTAGTAAAGTAAAGATGCAGGGAGAAATACAAAAATGGGTTGACCACTCAATCAGTGTTACCATCAATCTTCCTAATGAGGCTACCGAAGAGTTAGTTGGTAAACTGTATATTGAAGCATGGGAAGCTGGGTGTAAAGGCGTAACCGTTTACAGAGACGGATCACGTTCAGGCGTTTTGATTTCATCGAAGCAAGAGAAAGCAGGAGCAGATGAGCAAAACATCTTTCCAGTAAAGAGACCGCAAGTATTAACCGCCGATGTGGTTCGGTTTCAAAATAACAATGAAAAATGGATTGCATTTATAGGCTTGGTGGCAAACAAACCCTATGAAATTTTTACGGGTTTCGCCGATGAAGAAGACGGTTTGCTCATCCCCAGATGGGTAAATAATGGCCTTATCATAAAAAACAGGAATGAAGATGGTACGACCCGGTATGATTTTCAATATAAAAATAAAAAGGGGTATAAAACTACGGTTGAAGGGCTTTCGCATAAATTTAATCCTGAATTTTGGAATTATGCCAAGTTGATATCAAGCACGTTACGGCACGGAATGCCTATTGACAACGTTGTAGATCTGATTAGTAGTTTACAGTTAGATTCTGAATCAATTAACACGTGGAAAAATGGAGTGGCAAGAGCGTTAAAAAGATATATTCAAAACGGGACTAAAGTAAAGGGAAAAACGTGTTCAAATTGTAGGTCAACCAACCTCATTTATCAAGAAGGGTGTTTAACCTGTAGAGATTGTGGCTCTTCTAAATGTGGGTAGTAGCGAATCATTAAGGAGTCAACATAAAACACGGGGAGTTGGCGTCAAAGTTGAGGCTAACTCCCCATACCTATTAAAACTGACGGTGAGACAGGCGTTTCCCTTTCCGTAAGGGCTAATTAGTGACTACGTATTCAATTGGGTAACTCGTGTTGGTAATTGGTTGGTAGGAGGCTAAAATAGCCTTTAGCTCTATATAATCACCATAGCTGAGATTACCGTCCATATATACATGTACTGCACGGTTTGGTGTTGATTTTGTAGCTAAATACGTGGTTAAGGCTTCAGGTGTCATTACGGCATTATTGACGGTAAGCCCTGATTCTTTAAGAATGATTTGTAGGGGTTGATTGAGCGAGTCTACGGCGGTATTTACCGCTGGAAACTCACTAACCATACGGTATTGAATGCGATTGAATTTAATCGTTGACATTTTTTGACTCAAGGTATCTACATAACTAAAGTAATTGAATACGGATGGTTTGTCGGTCTTTTCATCCACTGCTTTTCTGCCTTCTACCACCGCTTGTACCTTAGGTGCCACAAGGCGCATTGGCAAGCGTCTGTCAATGTTAAATACCCAATTTGTACTCGAAATTTTATTGTTCTTGTTTAGTGTTAATGCTACCGTATCTTGGTTCATTTCATAAAACATCCAAATTTGTGTATTGTCATAAATAGGTTCTTGAATTCCTGCAATTCCATTAATGGGAAGTTTAACTTCTTCTTTAGCACATGACCATGCTAAAAGACTAATGAGCACTATACGCAAGCTGTTTTTAAAATACATAAATTTACTACTACTTAATTAAAAATCCTTTTTTGCTGATTTCTTAAACATTCTAATTAGGGGAAATATCACCCATAATAGTAATGCACCAAATGAACTAACCATTCCCAAATTGGTGCCAAAAAATTGTTGAAAAATGGCACCCGTATAGCCTAATAAGGCAGAAATATCAAGTTTCAACAAAATGAGAATACGAGATAAATCTATCGGGTTAAACATGGTGGCTGCCAAAGATAATTTATCTAGGGGATAATCCTGAAAAAGGACTAAAGAAATCAAAAATAATCCGTCATAAATTACCGCTAAAAACAACCATAACAAGATGGCATACCCAAAGCCTTTAATTTTATTTTCGTTTGACAAGGCAATATTAAAGGCTAAGGCTGAAAAAATAAAGGTTAAAAAGGCACCGACGATAATGAGGGATAAGAAATTAAAAATTTCGGTAGATTGCAATAGACCATAGGCTAAAAACGGAATTCCAAGCCCTATAATTAAGCTTAAGGATAAGGAGATGGCAACCCCAAGATATTGGCCTATAAAGATGGTAGAACGCTTTAATGGCTGCGCAAGAAGCAGCTCGGTAAACTCACGGGAGTTGTAATAATACATCACTCCAAAGATGGTTCCAATAAGCGGTGTGAGTACCACAATAATATTCATTAATGTAATTACGGCTTTAGAGACATCGTTGTTTAAAAACAATAAGACAGATCCTAAGCCTAAATAAAACAAGAAATACACGTAGCTCCAACTGCTACGCATTAGGTCGTAAAAACTATATTTTAATATCTTAAACATTTTCTTCGGTTAAAATGGTGGCAATAGCATGTTCTAAATCAGTTTGATTGGTTTGAGATTTAATGGCGGTTAAGGTGCCTTTAAAGTATATTTTACCATCTAAAAGAAAGACAATTTCATCGGCCATTTCTTCCACAAATGACATAATGTGGGAGGTGATTAAGATGGTTTTCCCTTGATTCTTTTCGGCAAGGATTATTTTTTTGAGATTAATTAATGAGAGTGGGTCTAAACCGGTGGTGGGCTCATCTAAAATGATAAGCTCACAATCAAACATAAACGTTAAAAGAATATTTACTTTTTGTTTTGTACCCCCTGATAAATTGCCCAATTTCTTATCTAAAAATGGAGTCAAGCCAAATAAGTCAATAAAATCTTGGTCAGCGGCTGGCTTAGGACGTAAGTTTTTGACCATGTTAATAAGCTCCTTTACACTTAAATTACTAGGAAAATTAGCAATCTGAGGTAAATAGTTGATCTCGTTTCGATAATGATACTTTTTTAAGACATGCTGACCATTAATTTGGATACTTCCTTTATTGGGTATAACCATTCCTAAAATGCTTTTAATCAGGGTAGTTTTTCCAGAGCCATTAGGACCTAAGACAGCAAAAATAGCGCCGTCTGTTGGATTGGGCTGAAGGGATAAATCGAGGCCTTTTAAGACCTCAACTTTTCCAAATTTTTTATATAAATCTTTTATTTCTATCATTGTATCGGTTTCATTAAGGGCGTGTTGTCTACCAATTCATCAGGTGTGAATACGGGAGAAACTTTTTCTGAAAAATTGATAATGTCTACAAATAAACTCCGCAGTAAAACAATGGTTTCGGGTGTCTTATTTACGATATACGAAAATAGTTTAACAGGGCGGTAGGGGATATCACCTATTCCGTTTTTATCTAAATCATATCCCGTATATGAGCTCCAATAATTTCGATCAAACGAATTGTCATTCATATTACTGTTGTACGAAATGTCAAAAGAGTTGTTTAAAAAATTATTTTCCTTAAAAATGTTGGTGTAACAGGCCCCTGCAATTTTTATAGACCAGCCATTACTAATAAAGTTGTTTTTTAAATAATTAATACGGGTAGAGCCTTCTACTTTGATGCCTATAGTGTTTTCTTCAAAGGTGTTTTGTTCAATTTCTGCATCGTAGATCTCTTTTAGAAGAAGTCCGTACGAGGCTGTTCCCCAATTTTGGGTAAATGTGTTTTTGGTCATTTTTATGAATTTCGAAAACATGACCGCTACCCCGGCGCCATTATTGGTGAAGGTGTTATTGTGGTATTCATCGTTGTTAGAAAACATAAAGTGTAAGCCATACCGTAAATTATCGTGACTGTTATTGTTAAGTATCTTACTTTCTTTGACAAACTCGAGGTATATGCCGTCACGTAAATTGTGTACATTATTTGATTCAATGACCACATTAGAGCAGTGCCATAAATGGATGCCATTACCCGATGAAGATTGGTCTACCGCATTACTAGACACCTGGTTTTCTAAAATGAGTCCCTCATGGGATTTCTCAATTAAAAATCCGAAAAATACATTTTCTAAGGTATTATTTTTAAAGGTAAAATACCGGCTTTGGGAAATGTATACGGCGGCGTAATCTTTGGTATAGCTTTGTCCCGGATTTCTAATGGTAAACCCAGAAACACTAACGCTGTCGGCTTTTATAATGAGTACATAACTTTTTTTTTCACCATCAATAATGGGATTGCCCGTGCCAATAATTTCTAACGGCTTATCAATTAAAATGTCACATTCCGCATAGATACCTTCTTGAACGACAATTTTTTCAAAAGGTTTTGCCTTTGCCACGGCTTCCGTTATAGAGCGCACGCTACAGGTATCACAAACCCTTATTGTTTGCGCGTAACCAGCAGTTGAAAGCAACATAAATAGAAGGAACGTAGACCAATTCATTAGCGTATAATCAAAAATTTCGCATTTTGTTGTGCAGTGACATGATGTGCAATGTCCTTGTCAAATGTATAGGTTTGCATGCTTGCTAAGGTAATGGTTTTCTGTTCAATATGGAAATCAATTACACCTTCAAGCACCACTAAAAACGTGGTTTTTGGTGAGGTATGCGTAGGGAAGAGGCTTCCCTTCTCTAAACTAATGAGTAAGGTTTCAGTACTTGATGAAGAAAATAAGGGGGAAACGGTTAGGCCATCAATTTGGGTTTCGAGAATTTTATTGGTGTTTGTCATAGTTTTGTGTATAGAAAACAGCCGTTCCATAGCAGGTATAGATGGGCTGTTTTAGGGTTTATTCTTTATTTTTTTAGTTAAATGATTGCCCTTGAATTTCAGTCCAAGAGTATACACGGCTTGCCGGGGTTTTTACAAAGGGCTGGGCGGCTTCGTTTGAAGCAAAAGCCGATAAATTTGCCCCCATGGGGCTTTTTATTTCCGGACTGATTAAATAGGTCGCTGTTGTAGCATCAATTAAAACGCTTGGATTTAGATAGTCGATTACGAGAAACAATTCAATAGCTGCTGTAGGGGTGGATTTTAAATCGTTTAGCATACATTCAATGGCGTCGTATTTAAACGCTTTGCCTTTGTTGGTCACCAATTGAGCGGCGTGTTGCTTGTCAACAATGGTCATAGAGCAAAATTTACACGCATCGTTTCCATAGTCAATCTTTGCAGGCGCAATGGTACAGGCCGTGAGGGCCAAGAAGAATAAGAAACTGTATTTTTTCATGATTGTTTAGGTGTTTGTTTACCCACAACAAAGGCAACTATCGTCAACATCATTCCAACAAACATCATATAGGCACCGGTGTGAGGTAAGGAGGTTACATCAAAGTTTAACATTTTTTGATGCCCAAATAAGGGCGGTTTATACGTCATGGGTGAACCGTCAGCATTGACCACCTTAATAATAGCATGCGGGTCTAAATCACTACCGTATTCGGTCAGCCAGTTATTAAAATCATACATGCCTAACAAGCCTAAGACTGACATTAGTAAAAACCAGCCCAAAAACCAATGGTATGAAATCTTACCAAAGAAGCCTAGTAATCCAAGCAATACGCCTAAGGTTACCATGCCTCCAATCACCATGGGAAATACAGCGAATTCCCACATGTCTTCGGGTTTTGGAATGACTTTCATTCCGATGTAATGGTTTAAGCCATCAATGTTTTGTAAATCAAATTCAGAGACGCCTTTAATACCATCTAAATAGATGTCCATTCCTAAGGGTTCTGGATATTGAGGTGCGCCTAACATGATATTCCACAAGGGGAATTTAAACAGACCTAAAAGGAATAAAGATCCGATAATCATTATAATACCTGCTTTTTTCATTGTTTTTGCTTTTTGCTGCTTAGCTAAGCGGTCTGGTGTACGTTTGTAGGGCAGCATGTGATAAACAAAAAGGCTGTAGGAAACCAAAGGATTGAAATTTCAATACAGCCTTTTCAAACTAAAATAATCAACTATTCACCGTCTAAAGTCCACGTTAAATCAAGCGTAGAATTCTTAGGAGAAACTCGTATATATCCTTGCATTTCTTGGTGTAATGCAGAACAGAAATCAGTACAGTAGAAAGGCCATACACCAACTTGCTTGGGCTCCCAAGTAAGGGTTTTTGTTTGTCCAGGCATGATTAATAACTCTGAATTATTAGCCCCTATCATGGCAAATCCATGCGGTACATCAAAATCTTGTTCGTGGTTGGTAATATGGAAATATACTTTATCCCCCACTTTAATTCCCTCAATATTATCAGGCGTAAAGTGTGATCTAATCATTGACATGTAAATATGTACTTCGTTACCATTTCGAGTCACCTTCGCCTGATCTGGAGACATTACCGCATAGGGATGCTTGTTTTCATCGAGACGGTAGATTTTTTGTGATTTATCTCTAATCAAATCAGCCGGAATAGCGGCGGCATAATGCGGTTCCCCATGTGTTGGGAAATCATAAATCAATTCCATTTTCTCACCCGTAATATCGTATAATTGTGCTGAGTGCTCTAGTTCAGGTCCTGTTGGTAAATACCGGTCTTTGGTAATTTTATTCATGGCAACTACATATTTTCCAAAAGGCTTACGTGAGTTTCCACCAGGAATCATGAGGTGACCTACTGAGTAAAACGTTGGTTTTCGGTCAATCACTTCCCAGGTACCAATTTTCCATTTAACTACTTCAGAAGAAATAAAGAAGGTGGTGTAGGCATTGCCTTGATCATCAAACTCTGTGTGTAAAGGGCCTAGTCCACCAGACTTTACAGATCCGGCTAAAACATCTTCGTAATTTAAAATTGGAATACCATAGGCTTCTCCGTCAAACTTTTTGTTTTCAATGGCGTCAAGCATTTTTGTAAACGAATGCACGGTTAAATCAGCCGACAATTTTCCATTCCCAATAATGTATTCTCCACTTGGATCTACATCACATCCATGAGGTGATTTAGGGGTCGGTAAGAAGTAAATGGCACCNGGAATTTCTGCAGGGTTTACTGTTAATACTTCTTTTTTCATGGTAGAAGTAGCTGTATGCGTATGCTCGTCATACACATTGTGTGCATAATTTGCTGGCATTTTTGTACCGCCGCCATTGTTTACATATTCTTCAATTTTTTTCCAGTTAATAGCTGCAATAAAATCTTTGTCATTTTGTGAAGCGTTTACTTCTAACAATGAGTTTGCCTCTTCCGTGTTATAGGTTGTAAAAAAGAACCACCCATGCGATTCGCCTCTACCAGGATGCGAAAGGTCATAGTTAAAGCCAGGCATTAAGATTTGAAACTTAATATCCATACGTCCAGACTCTTTGTCTACGCTGATAAACGATAGGGCCCCCTTAAAATTACCCTTGTATTGATCAATAGGTAAATCAGCCTGTGGAACTGGAACGGAGAAACGTGTACCGGCAACTACATATTCTGTATTTTCTGTGATAAAAGAAGAACTGTGGTTTCCTGCACTGTTTGGTACTTCAATGATTTCTTCTGTTTCAAAGGTTTTAAGACTTATTCGAGCGATCCGGGGAGTGTTGTTTCCGTTAATAAATACCCATCGCCCGTCTAATACCCCGTCAGTTTGTGAGATGTCAGGGTGGTGTGCATCATCCCACGGCACCATGCCAAACGACGTGTTTAACATGGGTTTTGTCTCTTCAGAATATCCATACCCAGTGGTAGGGAATTGAGAAAAAACAGGGATTTCTTTAAACATTCGCCCCGAAGGTAAGCCATACACCGTAAGGTTTCCACTATACCCGCCAGACATAAAGGCGTAAAACTCATCATATTCTCCAGGGGCAACGTACACTTTTTCGGCATTACTACTCCTTAAAGCACCATTGCTACCGCTAGATTCGCCATTGTTATTTCCACAACTTCCCAGGAAGAAAGCAGCAGATAACGCAGCTATCGAAAATTTTATACTTGTTTTCATTTGGTTTTATTTAAGTTGATGTATTATAAGGTTCTAAAGTATTCGAGTACCGCTCTGGCTTCTTCTTCACTTAAGTGTTGATTTGCCATTGGAGATCCGTTAAACTCAATTAATAATTCTTTTGCTAAAGGATCTTTTTCAATCATTCCTTCAGGATCTAAAATCATATTCATAACCCATTCCGGAGATCTACGCTCTAAAATTCCTTTGGGAGCAGGACCAATAAATTTCTTGAGCGGCTTNTGACAGGCGGTACACATTTTTTTATACACCTCAGCACCTTTTGCTGCCATTTCCTTGTCAATTTCCGCGTCTAAACTAAGCGATTTGATGGGGCCTACTCCCTTGTTATTCAAGGCAACACGTTCAGAAGGTTTTACTTCTTCCGTACTTGAAGCCTCTTCTTTAGGCGTTTCTTTTTTAACCTCTTCTTTTTGTGGAGATACATAAGGAGAATTCTTTTTAGGTTCATCCTTACTTCCACAACTTGTTAATAGCACTACACTTAATGCTACTAAACCAATTACATTTTTAATCATTATTTTAGTTTTTAATTTAGTATACTTCATTTATTTATTCTATTCTTCTACGGGGACAATTACGTCGTCAACAACATGAATCCATCCGTTACTTACTTGTACCGTTTTAATAATTTTGGTGCCACCTACATAGATCCCATCGTCTTTCTGCGCTACCGTTAAATATTCTCCTGAAGCCATATAGAGTTTTCTTCCTTTCTTAGCTTCCTTTTCTAATTGAGCCATGGGGTAGTTTGCTGGAGCGACATGATTTTTTAAGATAAATGCTAATTTGTCTTTGTTTTCAGGTGTCAACAAGGAGCTAACCGTACCCGCTGGAAGCTTGTCAAACGCGGTGTTTAACGGTGCAAAAACTGTAAGTGGTCCTGCATTAACTAAGGCATTTTCTAACTCAGCTGCTTCAATGGCCGTAACTAAGGTGGTGAAATCATCTAAGGATTTTGCTACCTGTAAGGCATTTGGATCAGAGACGTTGTCTGTAACACTTGCTTGACCCTTTGATTGGTCTTGTGTTTCCACGGATGTAGAAGGCGTTTGCTTGGCATTGTCTGGAGCGGCGTCTTTACACGACGCTACTAACAGTACTGCTGTTAACAGGGGTATTAGTTTGATTATTTTCATGATTGTTGGTTTGAATTAGATCACAAAAATACGGTCATAAATACACAGAAAATATGATAATTGTCATATTAAAGACATTTTAGTCTTTTATTTAAATTGAAGTAAATTTACGTGTAATGCGTTTAAAATCAAATAAGTATATTGAATAGAGGCGTGGATGACTCAGCGAATTGCGCCCAATAGGGCCCAAACGTTGACTTTCTAGGTAGGTACAGGTTTATTCTACCTGGTTTAAATATATTTCTTGGATGGTGACCGTTGAATCGCAGTTTTGCACATAGATGGAAGCTGGTTTTTCAAGAAGAAAACCGTCAATCCAATAATACCGACAAGGTTCTTGACGTACCTTACTTTTAGAAAAATCAATATCTCCTTGAAGTAACATTATTGCAATTGAGGCAGAATCAATCTGTTTTTCTTCCATTAGCTCCTTCACTTCATCGGTATACAGGCGTTGTTTATTGCGTAGAATCTCAAGCATGCGCGCATTGGGAAGATAGTTGCACGAGGCGTTCTTTCCATTTAAAAAAAAGAATAATAAAAGAATTCCAATGGCAAATCCTGAGCCGAAGAAAAGAAACCTACGTTTGATGTCCATGCGTAATTAAATAATCAATAAGTTGATATCTCGATAGGGTAAACTAAACCAATCTGCCACCGCTTTATTGGTTAAAATACCGTGGTAAAAGTACATCCCTTTTCGCAGACTTTTGTCAAAACGTGCACAATTTTCTATTCCGCCTTCTTCCCCAATATTTAAGAGGTATGGTGTAAAAATATTACTAATCGATAAGGAGGCTGTTCTGGCATATCGCGATGGAATATTAGGTACACCATAATGAATAACTCCATGTTTGGTAAATATGGGTGCATCATGGCTGGTTACTTCAGAAGTTTCAAAACAACCTCCACTGTCAATACTCACATCTACNATGACNGCGCCATCTTTCATTTGCTCTACCATCTCTTCGGTAACCACTACTGGCGTGCGNGTTATTCCTCGAATGGCGCCAATGGCAATATCGCAGCGCATAAGGGCCTTTTGCAAGGTTTTAGGCTGAATGGTTGACGTGTATACGGCTTGCCCCAAGTTGTGTTGTAGGCGTCTTAATTTTGTGATGGAATTATCAAAAATCTTAACCTGCGCCCCCAGGCCTAAGGCCGAACGCGCTGCAAATTGACCTACGGTTCCTGCCCCTAAAATAACCACATCAGGAGGAGCAACGCCACCAATATTTCCTAATAATAGACCGTTCCCTTCGCCACAATTATTCATGAGTTCTGCCGCAATTAAGATAGCGGATATCCCGGCAATTTCACTTAGGGATTTCACCACAGGAAAGACCCCGTGTTCATCGGCAATAAAATCAAATGCAATGGCAGTGATGCGTTTTTTTGCCAAGGCTTCAAAATAACTTTTGTGTTGTGTTTTTAGTTGAAGGGCAGAGAAGAGGGTGCTTTGGGGATTGATAAACTCAATTTCTTTTATGGAAGGTGGCTCAACTTTTAAAATTAGATTACAACCAAAGGCCTCTTCAGCGTCATAACTTATCTTAGCGCCGGCCTCGGCATATTCGATATCGTTATAGTTAGCACCTTCTCCCGCACCCGATTCCATAATAATTCGATGGCCGTGACTTGTCAATGCCGCTACAGCATCTGGCGTTAAACAAATCCTTTTTTCTTGCAGGTGTGTTTCTTTTGGAATGCCAATAAAAAGTTCCCCTTTTTGCGTNTTAACTTCAAGCATTTCGGGTTTTGGCATTAATTCTTCCCTGCTAAACGGGCTGTATTGTTTACTCATGGTTTAGTTGGTCTTTATGCGTCGTTGTCCATCCGCTTCAAGCGATAAATGAATTTCTAGCGCATTTAAAGGTAGTAAATTTTTAATTCTTTCGGGCCATTCTATAAAGCACCAGTGCGGACTGTCAAAATACTCTTCAATTCCCATGTCTAAGGCCTCGTGCTCATCATTAATTCGGTAAAAGTCAAAGTGATATACTACTTCCCCTTCTTTAATTTCATACACATTAACAATTGAATAGGTGGGCGAATTCACCGTGTCTTTAACCCCTAATTGAGCAATAATCTCTTTGATGAGGGTGGTTTTTCCTACGCCCATATCTCCGTAAAACAAGAGTTGTTTAGACGGGGTGGTTTTAATAATATTAGCAGCAACTTCTGAAAGCTGCGCAAGGCTAAAGCTAGTATCCATACGGTATTGATCTAGTCTGAAAGGGGTGTTTATGACAATAGAAGTGCTCTCGACTTACATTTCCATAGAGTGATACACCTGATTAACATCTTCTTCTTCTTCAAGTTTTTCCAAGAGCTTTTCTACATCAGCCTGAGCTTCTGGATCAAGTTTTTTAGTGGTGGTTGGGATGCGTTCAAAATCGGAAGATAATATTTCAATATTTTTATCATCTAAGTATTTTTGAATAGCTCCAAATTGTTCAAAGGGTGCATAAAGTACTACATCGTCGTCTTCCTCAAAAACCTCTTCTACCTCAAAATCAATTAATTCTAACTCCAATTCTTCCATATCCATATTGATTTCTTCTTTTTTCACTCTAAAGTTACAGGTATGGTCAAACATAAAAACCACTGATCCCGAAGTACCTAAAGTTCCATCACATTTGTTAAACGCTGCGCGAACATTGGCTACGGTACGATTATTATTGTCGGTTGCAGTTTCCACAAGNACCGCAATTCCGTGGGGTGCATAGCCTTCAAATAACACTTCCTTATAATCTGCTGTGTTTTTATCAGACGCCTTTTTGATAGCGCGTTCAACATTGTCTTTTGGCATATTGGCTGCCTTCGCGTTTTGGATAACCACACGAAGCCTTGAGTTTGATTCAGGATTAGGACCACCTTCTTTTACCGCCATCACGATATCTTTACCAATCCGTGTAAATGTTTTGGCCATAGCTGACCAACGTTTCATTTTTCTTGCTTTTCTAAATTCAAATGCTCTTCCCATATAATTTGTGCGTTTGTTAGTTTTTTAATTGGTTTGTTCTTATTCGGTAAGTCCCCCAAATCCTATTCACTTTACCTACTGGACAAAGCGGACCATAGTGGGCCTACGTCAGTTTTTATTTGTTGGGTATGCGTAAGGTAGGTTACACCTGCAAGATCCCTAAATTAAATTTCTTTTCAATTGGCGCGTGATTAGCCGCCTCAATTCCCATGCTAATCCACGTTCTGGTGTCAAGTGGATCTATCACCGCATCGGTCCATATTCTTGCTGCCGCGTAATACGGGGAAACTTGTGAATCATAGCGATCCTTTATGTTAGCATAGAGTTCATCTTCTTTTTCTTTGGTGATTTTTTCTCCTTTTTTCTCTAAGGAGGCCTTTTCAATCTGCAATAAGACTTTGGCTGCTGAGGCACCACTCATTACAGCTAATTCAGCACTGGGCCACGCAACGATTAATCGCGGGTCATAGGCTTTTCCACACATGGCATAATTTCCAGCTCCGTACGAATTTCCAATTACGATGGTAAATTTTGGTACCACAGAATTACTCACAGCATTCACCATTTTTGCGCCATCCTTAATAATGCCACCGTGTTCTGATTTACTTCCCACCATAAATCCCGTTACATCTTGTAAAAAGACTAGGGGGATTTTCTTTTGGTTACAATTGGCAATAAATCGCGTAACTTTATCTGCGCTATCAGAATAAATTACCCCGCCAAAACGCATTTCACCTTTGGCCGTTTTTACCACCTTACGTTGGTTAGCAACGATACCAACAGCCCAACCGTCAATTCTAGCGTAGGCTGTAATAATTGTTTTGCCATAGCCGGCCTTGTATTCCTCTATACTTGCGTCATCTACTAACCGTTCAATAATTTCAAGCATGTCGTACTGTTCGGCTCTTGATTTGGGTAGGATACCATATATATCCTCTGGGTTTTTTGCAGGAGGTAGTGCTTTGACACGATTATATCCGGCTTTATCAAAGTCGCCAATCTTGCCCATTAAATTTTTGATGGTATCTAATGCGTCTTTATCGTCTTTCGCTTTGTAATCTGTTACCCCTGAAATTTCACAATGTGTACTGGCTCCACCTAAGGTCTCATTGTCAATTTGCTCACCTATAGCGGCTTTGACAAGGTAACTTCCCGCTAAAAATATACTTCCTGTTTTATCTACAATTAAGGCTTCATCACTCATAATCGGAAGGTACGCTCCGCCCGCAACACAGCTTCCCATCACTGCAGAAATCTGCGTAATTCCCATGCTACTCATAATGGCATTATTTCTAAAAATACGTCCAAAATGTTCTTTATCCGGAAAAATTTCATCTTGCATGGGGAGAAAAACACCAGCAGAATCGACTAAATAAATAATTGGGAGCTTATTTTCGATAGAAATTTCTTGTGCACGTAAGTTTTTCTTGGCTGTAATTGGAAACCAAGCACCTGCTTTAACTGTGGCATCATTGGCAACTACAATGCACTGTTTGCCCTGTACATATCCTATTTTAACCACCACACCACCCGATGGACAGCCACCTTGTTCTTCGTACATCTTATCGCCTGCGAAGGCAGCAATTTCAAGGCTAGGTTTCTTAGGGTCAAGGAGATAATTGATGCGTTCTCGGGCAGTCATTTTTCCTTTGGCATGGAGCTTTGCCACACGTTTTTCGCCCCCACCTTTATACACCGCTTGCAATTTTTTATGTAAAGCAGATACACTTAATTTGTTGTGATCTTCATTCTTGTTGAAATTGATATCCATCGACAATTTTCTTTGCCGCTAAAGTACAAAAGTTTCCAAAACATTTTTTTTGTAACAAAAGACAATTTTACACTACCTATAAAATATAGAATTAGCAATTTGCAATTAATATTTTTACTAAATTGCTCCTTCGAATAAATAAACTGTTTACGCGCCTATAACATTACACTAAAAGGACGTGCTCAGAGAACAACAATAACTAAAAAATAATTCTTGCTATGTCTGATGATTTTGACTTATTAGAAACAAACACCAACGATAAACAAGCTAAAGTAGATGTCAATTGGGGAAAAGCCATTGATACCATGAAGTCGAAATTAGCTCAAGAAGACGACCCCGAGGTGCGTCAAAAAATATTAAACGCTACCTTAGATGATGTGGTACATATGGCTGAAAAAGACCGTACTACGCTTTTAGATGCAATAAAAGATTTAACAGATTATCAGGATGAGGTAGGTATCATTTTTGAAAAGTTCTCTTCGCTTAACGCGGAAGAACAAAAGGTTATTGACGATGCGCAAAAGGACCTGGAGCGAGCAAAAATTGAGTTAGAGGATGCTCAAAATAAACCAGATACTTGGTGGAATAATTTATGGGGTAGAAAAAGTAAAATAGCGCGGGCCGAAACAGCCCTCAAAGAAAAGCAAAAAGTACGTGATGCGGCAGATAACAAAGCAAAAGCAATGTTTCAAACGCGTATTGAAAGTGCAGACATTCAAACCTTATTGAGTGAATTGTCATATAAAAGTCAAGCGGCGGTAACACGCTTAAAAAATCGCGAGGTTGAGATAAAAGAAGTTGAAGACAAGCTGCAAACAGCCATTGTGGAGGCAACCAACAATCATGCGAAAGCCTTACAGAAGAAAAAAGAAGTTGAAGATCAACTCGAAGAACAATACGCACTGCTTAAACAGGCGCGTCAAGAATTAGAAGAAATAGCAGACAAACAATCGTCTGCCTATGCCGAAGCGGTAGGAAAAGTGACTACGTTAGAGCAAAAAGTGGAGGAGTTGGAAGGATTGAAAAATGCGTATACTACCTTGGCAGCCTCTAAGGATAGCTTTGTGCACAAACACAATCTTACCATTAAAGTATTGACTTCACTTAGAAGTAATCTTCAAACTCATCGCGCAAAGTTAAAAAGTGATACGGAGGAGCGTTTAAAGTACTATGACGGTTATGTTGTCGCTTTGAAAGCGCGGACGGATCAAGAGTTTGCGGCAATTTTGGAGCATCTTGGAGTAAAGACCGATGAGCATATTGGCGAAACGCTTGCCTCAATGCATACCGCAAGTGCCAAGGCAAGACAGGAAATGATGGATAATATTCCAGTGCATGAAAAAGTAATGCAAGGGGTGTATAGTAGTTATGCAGAAGCCTTACAAGAAATTAGAGAAAAGGACAAAGACATTCAAAAGAATTTCGCCGATCGGTATGGGATAGATATGAAGGAAATTTTTGAAGATTATTACCAAGCTGACGCTACGAGTCCCGCTGGAAATGACGGTACGCCAAGTCCTGAAAAAGATGCCCCCACTGAAGGAGATGATTTATTGAGCTAAATAAACTCCATTAGCAAAAAAACGGCATTAGACAGGGGTCTTCTTCGATACGAAAAGGGAAATCTTCCTCAAATACGTCGAATACCCCTTTTTAGTGCCTATAAAAACCTAGTTTAACTTTCATAAAAATGTCTATTAACCACATTGTAACGCCTTTAGATTCTGCTATTTTAGATTCAAAAGAGCAATACGTGTTTTACCATAGAATGGTAGATTTTGCGCTAAAAGAACTTATAGTGAGCATACAGGCCAATCAACTCTGTACGCAGCAAGAGCTTATTTTCTTTAAGCAATATGCAGATTTATTACTCTATTCTATTGAAGCAATGCGGGTGAAGTACATGTACGATCCAGAAGATCACATGAAAATTGACCTCACCAATTCGGGTTTTCCGAATTATTTAGAATTTAGATACCTATATAATGATTTGTCGCTTAAAGACAATTACCTCACTAAATTAACAGATATACCAACGCTAAAGGCAAATTTTCTTGACCAATTATTGGTCAAAAAAACGCCTATTTCAAAGGAAAAGCTTTTTCAAGCGGCTTCAGTGCTTTACTATACCACGGTTAAAAAAGAATATATTTTTAATCGCTTTGCGCAAGGAAAAATTATTGACTCACCCGATCAAAGAGCGCAGTATATGACCAGTTGGAGTTTTTATGATGTGGGCCATAACCGTCCGTTTGTATGTTATATGTATTTTGACTACGAAGGGAAAAATATTCAAGCGCATAAGCATGAAATTTACGAAGTGCTTAAACAAACGGCAGATCGTGAGATGGCTTTAGACACAATGGCCTATACCATAGATAGACGATTGCAAGACGTGATGCCTCGTTATATTAAACGGATTGATTTAGGACCGTTTCACAACATCTTTGCCAAAGATGAACACGAATTAACCCATAGTATAATTGGAAGTATCGCAAAAAAAGAAATTCCCCTCTCGTCATATGCCTTATCGCTTAAAATTGATGAAGTAACCTCGGGAAGTACCTTTGAGGAAGGTGGTTTTTTCTCGCGGAAAACCTTACAACATTGGAATGAAGTTACGCAGGCTGCCTATGTATTTGCACCGCATCGCATCATTCAGTTATTAGAAAATAAGAATAAAACATTTATGAATAGCTTGGCAAAAGCTCCGATGCTTTTGGCTACGATGCCTTAGGGAATCTGAAGGCTATTTTACCAACACGTTGTGGGGTACCACAGGCGTGTTGACAAACCTAAAAAGATAATTTTCATATAATGGAACACAACACTACCTTTCCTATAAAAAAATCAGAATTAGACGTACTTCGTGATGAAGCAGCAGGCTATTTAAAAAGTATACAATGGGAGCAAGGCTTACGTGCTAAAAATAAAGAGAATGACGGTAAAGAAGATAATATTTTGTTGTACTTGTCTCGCGCCAATAACGGTTCAAATGTAGGTATCACCTCGGTCTCTAAGACAATTTTAGCCTTAAAAAAGAGACTATTGCCTGATTCTATAGCCATCCCTATTTATTTAAATCAAACTTTATTTGCGGTACAAGAGGGCCTGACGTTGGGAATTTGGATCAAGGATAATTACAATGATGCTTCTGGACTTTCAAGCCTCTTAGAGCGTCGGTCAAGCTTAGATCGCCAAGGCAAGCGCGAATTTGAAAGTAAAATGCACACCTCTTCTGCTTTTATGTTATTCGCAATGGGATATAGAATACAATATAGCTTACGCCCACATGCTTCAGATGATCTGTCTGTGATGAAACAGAAGTTTGCAGGTATTCCCGAAGTATCGTTACGCACCCCGCTTAAAGCTATTTCTTGTGCCTTGTATTATTATGACAGCTACTTAGCCCATCCAGAGATTATTCAATCGGATAAAGATGTTATCGATTTCACGGTGGTGTATTTTGAAGCATTACTTGATGAAATTCAATTGAGAAAGAGCAGTTTAGAGTATACAACCTGTATTCTTGATCGAAGTTATAAACTCGAAGGGGAGGAGTTTGTTATTGATGGTTGGCAAACCATATTTTCTGGGGTAGCCAAGAGTGTTGAATTTAATAAAATTCAATTTGAACAAATTGTGGGAAATCGCGATGCAAAACATTTTGCTCGTCGCTTAACTGAACGGATGTTGAGTTATGACTTTGAGGCGAAGAAAAATCCGTTTCAAGAATTGGGTGGGTTTATGCCAGTGTTTATGGGCTATGGAATCCCGGGAACAGGTAAAAGTATGCTTATTGCTGCAATCGCTACCCGCTTAAAAGAACACTGTGATCAATTGGAGATTCCCTTTTTATTTCATCCCATGCCCGACACCCTGATTAGTACGTTTCAGGGGGGCTCTGCAGAAAAAATGGTGGCATGGATGAAGCCTTTACAAGATCCTACCAAGCTTATTTTTGCCCCCATAGATGACGCAGAAAACAACCTGCAAGAACGGACGGCACAAGGGGTATCTGCCGGAGTCAAAGAGGTGATTGGGGTATTTTTGCGCTATACCGAAGGAGCCTATGCTGTGAATTATGGAAATAGCGCTATTGGCCTTTTTACTAACCTCCCCGAAATGTTAGACAAAGCGGTTATTTCGAGGGTGCAGGGTCGTTTTAAAATAGATGGCGCACGTTCTACACATGACTTTTTAGATCAAGATTATCTATGGTGGCGAAAATTGCAAGCAACCATGCCCGATTTTATCACTATGGAGAACCCCGCCAATTATCAATTCTTAAAAGACCAAGGCCTCGCTAAAAATATGGGGGAAATTTTACACCTCGTTGAAAAACCAACCGAAGAACGGGTCTTAGCAACCTATGAGCGTGTAGAAACCATGGCGAAAACATCAGCACATGAATTTTATGCTTTACTGTATAAGGAAATTCAACAGATTTTTCCATTTTTCTCTTCGAGAGATGTACGTAATATTCAGTCGGCCATTTCATTGCGCTTGACAGATTTTGATTTAGAAAAAGATTGGTTTGAACATCCAGACCGCTATTTTAAACAAGATTATGCCACTAAATTTGGCATGCTACAAGAATTGATGCGAGCCAATATGAAAGGCTTAGATTTTGCTGAAATTAGACGGCAAGAAGTTGTACGGTACCTCGATAATGTGGCTACCATTGCGGATACCGATTTTAAACGCAAAGTTAAAGGGCGTGTTAATCAGCTCAACATTGAGTTGGAAGCAAGAACTCAGTTTGAAGGAAAAAAATAATGATACCTGTGTGAGCGCAAAGATGGGAGCGCTATGCATGGCAAATAAACCAACAATAATGGTATGAATACGTCTAATTTGGACAAATTAATAAAAGCAAACTTATACCGCGCGGAACTTATTCCTATAAGCGGGAAATTAGTAGAGCGCTACAATCAGTGTTTGGTAAAAATGGGCATTTCGCCAACGGCACTTACTTCATTTTCTATCGATGGCATCGGATGGAGCCCGGAAATTGCGTCAGAAAAGAACGCATTGGGCTACCTCAATAACGGGGATGCTAATCCCCAAGGAATTATAATCACCCCGCTTCAAAAAGGCAAACCTGTATATGTACCCTTCCATTCATTTGATCGGGCCATGATGCAACACGTATTTGCAAGCTACGAAGCGCAGCTTAGTAATATTACACGTGATTCGGCTATTTGCCTCGATTTTGATCAGGGTTTAGATACCTTTTACGGCCCGTTGGATGTGCTCAAATACAAGCAGGTGAAGATTTCTTTTCACGATATTAAAGATTTAAAGAAAATTAGGAAAGAACAGATGGACTTAATTGATAAGTTTATGCTGGGGACCAATTTTATTGATGAAAATTTACAACACGAATTGCTTGCTTCGGCTAGAGCACACGGAGATTTACGCGGTAGAAATATTGGTTTAGAACCGTTGATTTTTGAATGTAGTACCTTTTATACTAAAGCGTTCAACGGAATTTATGTATTACGCGATTTTATTTTACCAATCTTGGTTTTTGAAGATCTGGAGGCCTATAAAGAAGCGATAAAAGATACCGAGCATGACGTATTGATGTACCATATTGATCAACCCGAATTAATGGATAAATTACGTGATCATTCATTGATAGAGTGCGACTTAGAACAAGTGGTGAAGTCGGATAGATACGAACGTGTAAAGAAATTTGTCTTTGCTGAAGCCCTCAAAAAACGCAGTCATCCCTTAAACCAAATTTTAGAGGAACCCTTATTGTATAAACGCTATTTAAACACCCTGTCTATTGACGAGCGCAAGCGCGTGATGGGGGTCGAGTTATATTTAGAGAAATTAGAGACCAGTAATCAATATAAAATAGAGGATTTGGTAGATAAAAGTATGTATAATGCCCTGCATCAACCGCATTCATCTTTAGAGCTCATCTATCAAGATTTGATCTGGCAATTATTGGTAAATGTGTCAGATAAAGATATCCTTCATTTATATTGGTATGATAAAGAACAATTTTACAAGGATTTTGTACCTTGGGAAGATGATATGAAGGATTGGGCCATTGAAACCATTGTTAACGCATTACATTAAAATATACACCTATGATCACCTTAGAATTAATGGCATTTATAGCGTCTGTCCTGTTTGGGATTTTACTCTATTGGCGAGAGTCGAGTAGTAACCGCCTATACCGGTTTTTTAATAAACTGATGTATTCAAAAGAACTGCAAATGAAAAAGTCAGATAAAACAGGCTTTGTTTATCAGCAGCGTTTGGCACTTCGCTTTATTTTTATCACGGTACTTTATTTAATTTTACTCTTAATCTTTCGCTTTGTCTTACCAATTAATGTTGGAACCGTATCTATATTTGCTTCGGGAATAGTTGGTGCTGTTATTGGTTCTTATTTGGCAAATTTTATTTTTACTTCGAGTGAAGTTATTGATGAACAATCAGATTCTATTGGGGAGTCATTAAAAGATACCATCGATAAGGGGAAAGAACTCCTAGCAGACATGAAAGAAAAGGTTGAAGGGAAAGAAAAAGAACTCGCAAACAGTAACCCCGTCGCTGAAAACACCCCTAAAGCAACCGAAAAGAAGCCTGAAGCAGCCCCAGAAAAATCGGCTCGCGAGCGCCTAAAAGACAAAGGATTACTTTAATAAGCTGTAAAAACAATGACCATGATTAAACGCTATTGGCAAAAAGGAAAAAAGCAAAAGATAATAAGTCTCGTTTTAGGATTCGTACTGTTGTTTTTAGTATTTGTTTTTAGAGATGAATACCAGCCTCTACTATTATTTATCCGAAAATTTTTCTTTATCATTTTGGTGGTGGGAATGGGGTTGTTTTTTGGGATCCGCCGCTTTAGAAAGACAGCAGCAACCGGAAAACGTATGCTTTTATTGGTAGTAATGTTGGTGTTTTTGGGTGTAATTTACCTGGTGGGTTGGCAGTTTAAGATGTACGATTATATGAAAACATATAATGTATATCAACATTTAAATCGCGTTGAACTCGATGAACTCCCCCTGACCCAAAACGAACGGATTCAACCGCTGCGGAACATCTTTTCTATGGCCAATGAATCGGTTGGGGAAACCAAAGACGTTTCTTTGCCACATTTAGTGCGGGTAGATGAAGAGAATAAATGGACCATGGCTATTCAACCTACTGAGAAGTACGTGTGGCAGCAAATCAGTGAAAATACAGAGGAGGTTTTTGCTGTTTCTAGTACAACACCTTTTCCTCGCTTTTCAGCTGAAAATCGCATAGCCACTACCTTTTCTATTGGTGAATCAATGAAGTTTAGTAGAAACACGTACAATGCCGTGGTTCAGCGATTTAACCTTTGGCAATTGTTTACCCTTGAGCCTGGAGATGTGTTTTATATGAAAAACGATGAGAATAAGTGGGTGCANGTGGTGAGTTTAATTAANTGGAAAGGCTTCTTCTTTCCGTATCCAACCTTTGGTGGCGTGCTTGTTATTGAAGGAGGAGCGCATGACTTTGGTGATTATGTAGAGCGAATTTTATTCGGAAAAGGCACGTATATTAGTCCAAGTGAAATTAATAAGTACCCCTACCTTAAGGGGCAAAATATTATGTCTGAAACGGTTTCTAGAATTCAGGCAGAATCCTTAAAATTTATTGGAGGATTTAGTGATCCCTTGCCGTGGAATATGGAGACTGCAGTGAAGATTCCGGACTTACCAGACGATCAAAATCAACAGCCATTTGTAACAGATTTTAATTTTTCTGGAATGGGTACTAGTGCGTATAGTGGCTTGTACCATTGGTTTGGATTAGAGCCTGTGGGGGATGAGCGAACAAGCTTAACCTTTAGTGTGTTTATNCCAGCAGACGGTACAGAAACCATGTATTACTACGATCATGGAGCAAAGAAGGAAGGCTATGCAGGAGTGTCGGCAATGCCGCTAAAAGTGATCGAATCACGTAAAGAATTTGACTGGACTGTGAATAAGCCGGTAGAATTTAGGCCGTATATTAAAGAAATTGCAGGCCGAAAAAGAATGTTCTTTTTAGGAACAATTTCAGCCATTAAAGACGATGCCCAAAAGTTTGACGGTGCGGCTACACCTGACCTAGCCTTGATAGATAGTGAGTATCGAGATGTGGTGTGGATTGATGCTAAGCGCCCAAGTCAATGGGACAAAATGGTTTATGATCAATTAAACGAAGCGTGGAGAGCAAGTGAAAACATAGGGCAGTATTTTGAAGAAAAAATAGACCCCCGTGAAATTCAATATAATTTAGATTCGGTAAAAGAGATAAAATCGCCCGATAATACTGAACTGATGCGTAAACTACAACGGCAATTAGATTCGTTGAAGAAGGAATCGCTTTAGTTTGTGCAATGCGGACAGTGCAGTAGATTGAACATTGCCTGGGGGAATTGTGCGTTTTTGGGTAGCGTTTTTCAATAGTGCATGCTCTTTTTCCCATTTTCATATAATGGGTACCTACGCCCTAGCACCTAATCCCTCTCCCGAAGCTATGATTTGTAAATATCTATTCGTAAATTGCTAGCAAAACAATTGAATAGATATAAGCTAATGAAAAAAATCCTTGCCTTTGCCGGAAGTAACAGTACACATTCCATAAATAAACAATTAGCCACNTTTGCGGCACATAAAACANAGGGGGTCGTAACGATTCTCGATTTAAACGATTATGAACTGCCGGTATTTGGGGTGGATGTAGAACGAGAGAATGGCATTCCGCAAGCTGCGCATGATTTTTTAGCCGCAATAAAAAGTGCCGACGGTATCATCTTGTCCTTAGCAGAGCACAATGGAGCGTATTCGGTCGCTTTTAAGAATATACTTGATTGGATGTCTCGGATAGATGGGAAGCTGTGGAGTGAAATTCCGATGTTTCTTATGGCTACCTCGCCCGGAAAACGCGGAGGATCTAGTGTGTTAGAAATTGCATCAAATAGATTTAAATTTATGGGAGGTGCTATTGTAGCTACTTTTTCACTCCCTTCATTTAATGAAACCTTTAAGGAGAACCAGATTGTAGATGCGGAATTGGCCGCTGCGTTTAACCGCGAACTCAACATGTTTATCAACGCCTTGTAACGAACTTAAATCCCATGGAACCAGCAAAAGAAATTAGTAAAAAGTATGACAATGGAGAGATCACCATTGTATGGAAACCCAACAAGTGTATTCACGCAGGTGCTTGTGTAGATGCACTACCCAAAGTATATCGACCTAAAGAAAAACCGTGGATTCAACCAGATCAAGCCACTACTGCTCAGTTAAAGGCGCAAATTGCCACCTGCCCATCAGGGGCATTATCTTTTGTAGATAATCAGGCCAGCTCTAAAACCAGTACTGCCCCGAGTGCGGTAAGCATTGAGGTACGTAAAAAAGGACCATTGCTGGTTCGCGGCACGGTTCAAATCACCCATGCTGACGGACGAACTGAGCAGCGTGATGAAATCACTACTTTTTGCCGGTGCGGGGCCTCTGCAAACAAACCATTTTGTGATGGTACCCACCGAAGCATAGACTTTAACGCCTAACGATGAAAATAACGCTATATGGAAAAGCAGGTGATGCATACACGGTTGCCTTTAAGAATTTTCTAAGGATGGCGGAAGTGCCATTTGAATTTAAGGATATCACAAAAGATAAGGAAGCAAGAGATCACACAAAAACCTTATACGAAGGACGGTTGAAATCCCCAACCTTGTTTGTAGACGATATCGTGTATAAAACACCTACCTCTGATGAGTTTAATCGTATTATGCAAAACTTACACTTAAAAGGGTAATGTTTGCACTAGGTTGCGCAGAAGAATAGNCNATGATGTTGATGGTATTCCAAAAAAATAGTACCTTGCTAAACTATTATGCACGCATAACAAATAATTGTTTATCATGAAATATCAGCACATTTTTGAACCCCTAGATTTAGGTTTTACCACCCTAAAGAATAGAATACTTATGGGGTCTATGCATACCGGATTAGAAGAAGAGAAAAACGGATTTGAACGCATGGCTGCCTTTTATGCCGAACGGGCAAAAGGTGGAGTTGGCTTAATCGTTACGGGGGGAATTGCGCCAAATATTCAGGGGTGGACAGGACCTTTTGCTGCGCGGATGTCGACTAAAAAACACGCCAAAAGACATCGCATAATTACGCAAGCCGTACATCAGCATGAAGGAAAAATTTGTATGCAAATCTTACATGCTGGGCGCTATGCCTACCATCCTTTAAATGTTGCACCTTCGGCGCTTAAATCGCCCATCACACCATTTAAACCGTTTAAATTAAAAAAATCGGGAATAAAGCGCACCATTAGAGATTTTGTGAACACCGCAAAATTGTCAAAATTAGCGGGGTATGATGGCGTAGAAATTATGGGTTCAGAAGGCTATTTGATCAATGAATTTATTGTGACAAAAACCAACCGCAGATCGGATGAATATGGAGGGAGTTATGAAAATCGCATGCGCTTTCCGGTAGAAATTGTCAAAGCTGTGAGAAAAGAGGTTGGCCCAGAATTTATCATCATCTATCGCTTGTCAATGCTTGACTTAGTTGAAAAAGGTAGTTCTTGGGAGGAAGTGGTTGCCTTGGCTAAAGCCATAGAAAAAGCAGGGGCAAGCATTATTAATACAGGTATAGGATGGCATGAATCGCGAATTCCAACCATTGCCACCTCGGTACCTCGAGCTGCTTTTACTTGGGTGACCAAACGTATGAAGGCAGAAGTTCAGATTCCGTTAATTACCTCAAATAGAATTAATATGCCAGCAACTGCAGAAAAAGTGCTGGCTGAAGGTCATGCCGATATGATTTCAATGGCACGGCCTTTTTTGGCTGATCCGCATTGGGTCAATAAAGCAGCGGCCGAAAAAATTGACGAGATTAACACGTGTATTGCCTGTAATCAGGCGTGTTTAGATCATGTATTTGAACAAAAAGTGGCGAGTTGTTTAGTCAATCCCCAAGCCTGTCATGAAACCGAATTAGTCTATAACCCAACAACCCAAAAGAAAAAAATTGCCATTGTAGGAGCGGGACCCGCCGGGATGTCGGCTGCTGCCATTGCCGCGCAACGTGGCCATGAGGTAACTTTGTACGACAGTCATAGTGAAATAGGTGGGCAATTTAATATTGCCAAACAAATCCCCGGGAAGGAAGAATTCTTCGAAACCATTCGCTATTTTAATACTCAACTCGCGCTGCACAAGGTAAGGCTCGTTCTCAATACCACGGTGGATGCAAATGAACTCCTTCAGGAAAACTATGACGAAGTTGTTTTGGCAACGGGAATTACCCCTAGAAATGTCAAGATTGAAGGCATTGACCATCCTATGGTACATAGCTATATAGATGTATTAAAACATAAAAAACCAGTTGGTAAACGCGTGGCCATTATTGGTGCTGGCGGAATTGGGTTTGATACGGCGGAATATTTATCGCACGAAGGAACCTCCTCCTCTTTAGATATAAATCAGTGGTTACGTGAATGGGGAATTGATCCATCGCTTTTCGCACGTAGTGGGATAGAAGGGGTAGAACCCGCCATTCATCCGTCGCCTAGAGAAATCTTTATGTTTAAACGAAGCGAAGGTAAATTTGGAGGGAAACTAGGGAAAACTACAGGATGGATTCATAGAACAACCCTAAAAAAGAAAAAGGTCAATTTTATAAACGGGGTGCGTTATACCAAAATTGACGACCAAGGTTTACATTATTCTATTGGGGATCAAGCCCACCTGTTGGCTGTAGATACGATTGTGATTTGTGCGGGACAAACGCCTTTTAAGCCGCTTTTGGAGCCCTTAGAAAAAGGGGGCATTAACGTGCATGTTATTGGCGGGGCAGAATTGGCGGCAGAATTAGATGCAAAGCGCGCCATTAATCAAGGTTGTCGTTTGGGCGCTAGCTTGTAATCTCATATATGTTGGTTTTTAATGGCCCGTTACTAGGTTGGTGGGTAGGCCTCATCTACCACAACGAACGGATGTGATTGCCATCAACGCTGGTGGTCATGGAGGTATATATACCATGTTTACAGCTGAGATAAAACCGTATGACTTTTGGGTGGATGGTGTTTTACTGCGTATAAGCGCTTAAATCCTGTCCATTTTATGAAATATTTACGATATTTGCATTCACCCAATTTTAACCTCAATGATGAATAAAAATACTGTTTTAGGATATGCTACGCTGATAATGATTGTTATGGGACTGGTTTTAATCGGTCTTGGTGCATTTAGATATGACGACATCGCAGGATGGGGCTTTGCCACGGTAGGCATCGGTTTTTTTGCGATTGCATGGGTTTTCAATGCATTAAAGGGGAGAGTGTAAGAGCTTTATGGTTGGCAGCCTGCATGCTTCAATAGGTAGTCTGCAGTAAACTACCAGCGTACTTCATAATAATAATTAGCGCAGTTAAATAAAAATACCACGACTATGTCAGACGATAAAAAAGTCATCTTTTCGATGAATAAGGTTTCAAAAACCTTTACGAATGCAAATAAACCAGTTTTAAAAGATATTTATTTAAGCTTTTTCTACGGTGCAAAAATAGGCATCCTAGGGCTCAATGGCTCAGGGAAATCTACCCTCTTAAAAATCATTGCTGGGGTAGAGAAGAATTTTCAAGGGGATGTGGTGTTTGCGGATGGCTATCGCGTTGGCTATTTAGAACAAGAACCAAAATTAGACCCGAATAAAACAGTTTTAGAAGTCGTTAAAGAAGGAGTAGCCGAAACGGTTGCAATTTTGGATGAATACAATAAAATCAACGATATGTTTGGGTTGGAAGAAGTGTATTCTGACGCAGATAAAATGGAAAAGTTAATGGCGCAACAGGCGGTGTTACAAGATAAAATTGACGCGGCCAACGCATGGGAACTCGATACCAAGCTTGAGATTGCCATGGATGCTTTACGTACACCAGATGGAGACCAGAAAATTGAGGTCCTTTCAGGAGGGGAAAAACGTCGGGTAGCCTTGTGTAGATTACTCTTACAGGAACCAGAAGTGTTATTGCTCGATGAGCCTACCAACCATTTAGATGCAGAGTCTGTTCATTGGTTAGAGCATTATCTCGCACAATACAAAGGCACTGTCATTGCAGTAACGCACGATAGATACTTTTTAGATAATGTAGCCGGATGGATTCTTGAGTTAGATCGCGGGGAAGGGATCCCTTGGAAAGGAAACTATTCTTCATGGCTAGATCAAAAATCAAAACGCCTTGCACAAGAGAGCAAAACAGCCTCTAAGCGACAAAAAACGTTAGAACGAGAACTCGATTGGGTACGTCAAGGGGCCAAGGGACGACAAACCAAACAAAAAGCAAGGTTAAAGAATTATGATAAATTATTGAGTCAAGATCAAAAACAACTTGATGAAAAGTTAGAAATATACATCCCTAATGGGCCGCGTTTAGGAACCAAGGTAATTGAAGCCATTGGTGTGAGCAAAGCCTTTGGTGATAAATTGTTGTACGAGGACTTGAACTTCAAGTTACCTCAAGCGGGAATTGTTGGAATTATTGGACCAAATGGGGCAGGGAAAACTACCATATTTAAAATGATCATGGGGGAAGAAACCCCAGATGCCGGCTCTTTTGAAGTGGGAGAAACCGCCAAAATAGCCTATGTTGATCAATCACATTCAAATATTGATCCCGAAAAATCGATTTGGCAGAATTTTTCAGATGAACAAGAGTTGATCATGATGGGCGGAAAACAGGTGAACTCACGCGCCTATTTAAGTCGCTTTAATTTCTCTGGAAGTGAGCAGAATAAAAAAGTGTCAACGCTCTCAGGAGGGGAAAGAAACCGATTACATCTCGCCATGACCCTTAAAGAAGAAGGTAATGTATTGCTTTTAGATGAGCCTACTAACGATTTAGATGTTAATACATTACGTGCGTTAGAAGAAGGGCTAGAAAACTTCGCGGGCTGTGCTGTAGTGATTTCTCACGACCGGTGGTTCTTAGATCGAATTTGTACACATATCTTGGCATTTGAAGGGGATAGTCAAGTCTATTTCTTTGAAGGATCATTCTCAGATTATGAAGAAAATAAGAAGAAACGATTGGGGGGTGATTTAATGCCTAAGCGAATCAAATACAAGAAATTAATTCGATAGGCGCTTGGCTTGGTGAGGGTAGCTTTGATTGACGTTAGGGAGTTACCCTTTGGTGGGGTAAATGCATTAAACCGGGTACAATAGTAAAAGGGCTCGCAGTCTGTTTTACTAGAGAACAACCAGGTGGCTATGAGCTTAGTTTGCTAAACGGGTTAAAAATTCAGCATACTCTTTTTCGGTAGTATTACCGCGAAAGCCTATAATCCGACCTAAATCGGTTTCATTGGCATCAATGATTAGGGTGGTTGGAAATCCTGTAATCTTAAACTTTTCTTTAAGTGTTTGGTTAAACGCTAGTAAGATAGGATGTTGATTTTCTTTTTTCTTAGGAAAATCGGCCTCATACAAGATATAGTGGTCTAATAAGGCCTTGTATTTCGTTTTGGCATAGAAGTCCTGTTCAACATACTTACACGCACTACACCAATCAGACCCTGTAAAGTAGATTAAAATGGGTTTACCTTGCTGTTTACTTAGTTCCTTTGCCGTAGTATAATTTAAATTCCATGTTAAATTATGCGCATCTACCCGTGTCATCTGTTGTGCGGTTAAAGAATTCACAAAGACGATAATAAAAAACAGGAGGGATAATTTTTTCATATGTCGCTGGTTTTTAAAAAACAAGGTCTAAGGTACGCCTTTTTTTTTGAGATAAAATAAACGCTTGATCGTTTTATTTACCGAGGTGCTGAAAACAAAAAAACAAGGATAATGTTTTAATTAATTGCAATAAAATCATAAATTTAGCCAAACTTTACTGTGCCACCTGGCCATATTAACCCTTAGTTGAACCCAATTTTATGAATAAACGAGAATTTTTAAAAAGTGCGGCTGCACTTTCGTCNGTTGCTTTATTACCATCTGCCTTATGGGCAATTCCCTCAGATAAAAACCTTAAGACAGCGCA